>TARA_R100001460_G_scaffold30503_3_pt1 | contig 15781 bp, 19 predicted proteins | sample TARA_R100001460 | Tara Oceans TARA_R100001460 (sample SAMEA2622190) | marine metagenome | biome: marine biome (ENVO:00000447); feature: surface water layer (ENVO:00002042); material: "saline water (ENVO:00002010), including plankton (ENVO:xxxxxxxx)" | depth 5 m | reverse complement strand
AAAAATGTATCAAAATGGTTATCTACTAAATAATCTACTAAATGTTCTAAAACCTTTTTCTTTACCATATAAAATTATTTTTATAATACCCAACTATAGCAGGTAACTCTTCATCAAATTTAGTTTTTGGTTCCCATCCTAAAGCTCTTAATTTATCATCATTTAAAGCATATCTAACATCTTGGCCTTGTCTAGAATAAGATAAATCTAAATATTCATTTATGTTGCTATCATACATTGGAAAATCTCTTTCAAGAGCTGTATCTTGAGGATAATATAATCTAATAATTTTATTTACTGTATCCAAATTAGTTTGTTCATAACCACCACAAATATTGTAAATATTATTATCGTCTATTATATCTTGGGCATTATTTTCAATTAATACTATAACGGCCTCGGCTGTATCTTTAGCATGTAACCAGTTTCTAATAGGAGTTCCACCATTATGTAATGGTATTTTTTTACCTAAAGAAAGATATTTAGTAGATTTAGGGATTAATTTTTCTACATATTGACCAATTCCATAATTATTAGTTGGTCTTAATATTATATAAGGTAAATCATAAGTACGACCCCAACCTATTATTAATTGATCTGCAGCTGATTTAGTTGCAGAGTAAGGATTAGATGGTTTTAAACAATCTGTTTCAATATGTTCACCTTCTGTAATATCACCGTATACTTCATCAGTTGAAAAATGTAATAACGTAGGTTTAGCTTTACCTTCTGCTCTATAATTTCTAATTAATTCAAGTAAATTATGTACTCCATCTATATTTGAATGTACAAAATCTTCACTTTTAACTATAGAATTACCTACATGTGTTTCAGCAGCAGTATTAATTATATAATCACATTCATATAAAAAATCTATATCATTAATATCTTTTTTTTCAAAAAAGAAATTATCATATTTACTAAATTCATGTAATAAATTTTCATTAGCAGCATAAGTTATTTTATCAATACCTCTTACGTACCAACCTTTTTTTAAACAAGCTCTAGTTACATAACTACCTATAAAACCTAAACAACCTGTTATATAAACTGTTTTATTTATCATATCCAAAAAATTCTTTTATTTTATCACAAACATAATCTACATCATCAGTATTCATACCATGATGAGCACCTAATAAGAATCCATTCTTCATTACTTCATCAGCAACGGGGAAATCTTGTAAATATTCTCTATATGCTGGGTGTCTAGTAACGTTACCAGCAAATGTAACTCTTGTTTGTATATTTTGTTCTTCTAAAAATGTTAATAATTCTAATCTACGTTCTGTTTGAAGTGGTATTGCTAACCAATTTGGTTTAATACTATCATCAGGTAGTAGTATTTCTCTAACATTATATAAATTATCTAAATAACGTTCTATGTTTTTACGTCTTATATCTTTATATGTTTGGAATTTATCTAATTGAACTAGGCCAAATGCTGCTGAATGTTCAGTACATTTCATATTATAACCTAAAACACCATATAAGAATTTATAATCATAAGGTATTCCATCTACATTATGTGCAAATCGTTCATCCATATTTTCACTATTATCACCAATTCTACCCCAATCTCTATACATTAAAGCACGTTTAACATATTTTTCATCATTAAACATTACCATACCACCCATTCCACCGGCTGTAATAACGTGTGAGGCATAAAAACTTGTTGTTGATACATCTGATTGTAATGTTTCAGTAACTGTATCAGCTGAATCTTCAATTATAATAATATCGTTTCTATCTATTCTATTTAATTGAGTTCGTAACATAGACCAATTTGGTTTATTACCAATTAAATTAGGCACCATGATAGCTTTTGTTTTATTAGTAACTGCTTCAAGTATTTGTTCTACACTTGGAACATAAGTATTTAATTGTGAATCTATAAATTTAGGTTTATATCCTAATTGTAAAATAGGAGCTAATGTAGTTGAAAATGTAAGAGCAGGAGTAATAATTTCACTTCCGGGTTCTAAATCTAATGCTGCTATTGCTAATAAACATGCTGATGAGCCCGAATTTACAAAAACACCATATTTTTTACCAAATTCTTTGGCAATTTTTTGTTCAAATTCAACAGATTTAGGACCAAAACCTGCTAACCACCCATCTCTAAGTGATTCTTCAACTGCTTTAATTTCTGCTTCTCCAAATGATTCGTGTCTATGGGGGGCATACCAAACTTTTCTTCTCATATTATATTATTTTCTTTAAAAACTTTAGTTATATAATCTACTATTCTTTGTTCATAATCAACATATTTTAATGCTGTTTGAAAGTTTTCTTCTATTACATCTGACATAGAATCATATAATATAGGATTTAAATCATTAACCTGGTATATTATATCATCTACATTTTCAACACGTATAATTCCTTTTGTATTAAAATATTTTTCTATATTTGAACAACCCCAATATACGGGAATTGTTTTTAATAACAATAAATCTAATATTTTTTCTGTAAAATATCCTCTATGTGATGTATTTTCAATTGCAACACCATATTGACTATTACCGAATATTTCTACTTTACCTGCCCTAGCATTTTCTATATCATGTCTATTACCATAAGTGTGGTGAAATATTTTATCTATATTAATTTCATTTTTCCTAGCTAATAGTTCATGTCTTAAACTATGACCATATGTTTTATTTAATTTACCTGCTAAGTGAGACACTTGAAATTTTTTATCATAAGATTTATTCCAAAAGTGTGGTGTCATCCAAGTATGTCCAAAAGGCAATAATACAGCTTGCTCACAGCTACTAATTACTTTATTATCCCAAGTTAATATTGCTGAGAATAAATGTTCGTTTTTGATTGCCCAATCATGTAAACCAAAATATTCATTTGGTTCTTGTAGTACTAAAAAATTTAAATCAGTTAATTCACTTTCGGACTGTGGTATATCATCTACAAATAGTGTAAAATCAATATCTTTAAGATGTTGCATTTTAGATTCAAATACTTTTTTATCAAAATGTTTTATTTTTAATCTCATAATTTTTCCATCCAATAATTAATCATTTCATCTATCATTGTTTCAAATGTATAATCAGCTGTCCAACCTAATTCTCTTAATTTTGTTGAATCACCTTTTAAATCTTTTAATTCTTCAGGACGTAAGTATTTAGCATCTGTTTTAACATATTGATTCCAATCTAAATCTAATTTATTAAAAGTATACTCTACTAAATCTTGCACTGAATGGGAAATGCCTGTTGCACATACAAAATTATCTGGTTTATCTTGTTGTAACATTAACCACATTGCTTTAACATAATCTTTTGCATGTCCCCAATCTCTAGTAGCTTGTAAGTTACCTAATACTAATTCATTGCGTAATCCTTTTTTAATTTCAACCGCTGTTTTAACTACTTTATTAGTTACAAAATTAGTTCCTCTTCTTGGTGATTCATGATTAAATAAAATACCATTTGAAATAAATAAATTATATGAATTTTTATAATTGTTACAAATATTATAAGAATATACTTTAGCACAACCATAGGGAGATACTGGGGATAAAGGGGTAGTTTCTCTTTGAAAACCATCTTTATCTATATTATTACCAAACATTTCACTACTTGATGCTTGATACATTTTAACATCAGGTTTAGTTAATCTAATTGCCTCTAATAAATTTAATGTTCCTATACCTGTAGCTTGTGCTGTGTATATAGGTTGGTCAAATGAAATTCTAACGTGGCTTTGCGCAGCTAAATTATAAATTTCATCGGGTTGACATTGTTGTATTATTGAAATCAATGATGCTAGATCGGTTAGATCAGCATATTGTAATTTACCTAATAATTGAGGGTAAATTTTATCTAGTCTAGATGTTTGATTTTCAGCTACAGAATTACGTTTAATTGTACCCCATACTTCATATCCTTTTTTTAATAAAAATTCGGCTAAATATGATCCATCTTGACCATTTATACCGGTTATAAGTGCTGTTTTTTTAACCATATATTTTGTAATTAAAAGCTATTGATATTCTATCTTCTTTTGATAAATTAGGATCCACACTATGTAAAATGTCTGAGTTAAATAGTACTATTTGGGAAGGTTTAGGAGATAAACCATATTGGATACTTAGATCTATAGGATTATAAAATCTAAGTTGTCCACTTTTACTATTTGTTTTTAGATAAAACACTCCAGATTCTACTTTAACTCCATCTTCATCTTTATATTTGTTATGGACATGTAAAGAATTAGCATGACCATAAGAAGATATATTTACCCACATTGATTGTATTATTAAATTTGGAGTTTTTTTAAACTTTTTTATATGTTTTGAAAGAACAGAAATTAGATCAAAAAAATCAGGGTGAGTAAAAATATTAGGAGATTGATACCCTTCTATATTACTTTTTTTACTAGAAGGGATATGATTTTTTATTTGGTAACATTTATCAACCCAGTAATTAACATTTACATCTTCTAAAATATTACTCCAATAACCTAAATTTAATATAGAATGATAAGTATAATTATTATTTTCTTGCCTCATCATAGTTTTCTATAAACCAATTAACTGTTTCTTTTATACCTTGTTCAAATGGAGTATATTCAAAATCAGGCATCAGTTCTTTTATTTTAGAGTTATCTGATGGTTTTCTTAATTGTCCATCTGGTTTTGTTTTATCAAATATAACTTTACCTTTAAATTTAAACTCATCAACTAATAAACCAACTAAATCTTTAATTGATATTTCTTCATCACCACTTATAATTAAAGGATCTGTACCCTCATAGTTAAATAAAGCCCATTCTGCTATTTTAGCTATATCCTTGGAATATATGAACTCTCTTAATGGTTTCCCACTTCCCCATACAGTAAAGTCTGTTTTATTTTTCTTAGCTAAATATAATTTATGAATCAACATGGGCATTACATGGCCATGCTCTAATGAAAAGTTATCATTAGGACCATAAATGTTAGATGGAATTATTGATGTATAATTTATACCATATTGTTCTCTATAAGCTCTAATTTGAACATCCGCCATTCTTTTAGCATAAGCATATGGATAATTTGATTCATGTGGTTCACCTAATTGTATTTGATCAACTGTAAGTGGATATTTTACTTTATCAGGAAATACACATGTTGATAAAAATGCTACTAAATTTTTTACACCTGATTTTCTTGCAGATTCAATTACATTAGTATTAATCATTAAATTATCATAAAAGTATTCACCTTTATAATTTGAATTTCCCCCTATACCTCCAACTTTACCAGCACAATGTATTACACCATCTGGTTTAATTAATTGGAATAATTTATGTGTTTGTTTGGAATTTGTTAAATCACAAGTTTCCCTTGATAATTTAATTTGAGATTCCATAGCGGAACCTACCATACCATAACCCCCCGTAATTAATACCTTTTTCATATTGTTGAATAAAATTTGTTTTGTGCCCTTTGTCTATCTATATCTTTTATATGATATAAAGCATATGAATCATCTTCAGATGGTAGTTCAGCATATGTTCTCCATCCTACTATTTTTTCATGTACTTTATTTACCCATTTAATTTCTGGTTTGTTTCTAAAAATTCTATGTTGGCTATCTGGCCAATTAACCCAACCTTGATTATTTAATTGCCACCCCCATTGTGTAACATCTTCTTGTGTTAAACCATTTACTATATTAACTCTTGGTACAGCTATTAAATCAATTTCTTCATTTGTCTCTAATACTTCGTGTAATATTCTACAAAATGTTTCACTTAAAGTCTCATCAGCATCTATTTGAAATACCCAATCTTTAGTACAATAGCCCTTAGCATTATTTTTAAATGATGAAAAGTCTTTATTTAAATCAAAATGACATTTTTTAATTTCAATTGTATCTTTGTTTTGTTTTATAAAATTATCTACTAATTGAATAACTTCAATTGTTGCTTTATTATCTAATTGGATTACTAATTCATCTGTTGATTTTATAACTTGTAAAAGTTGAGCTAGTAATTTTTTTAAATCTTCGTATTCGTTATATGCTGTAACTAAAAAACTTATTCCCATAATTTATCCTTTAAAAAAACCAATATATTCTAATGAATCCATAAAACCTCCTTTTGGAAATTCTTTCATAGTTTTCATATCAGTTTTATATTTGTATGATTTATTTGTTCCAGGTATTTTAAATTTATCCTGTTCTTTTTTACTAACTTCTTTCACTTTAACACCAGCCCACTGCCAATTTAATAAACTTGTACCTTTAGCAAATACAGTACCTTTATTTTCTATATTAACTGTAATGGGATACCATACCCTATCTGATGAATCATTTACTTTAATATCCTTATAAAGCTCTGGTAGTGTTTCTTCGTATTGTTCAAAATCGAATTCACCCATAACCATTAAATCGTTAGTTTGAAAACCACAACCAAAACAAAAATAGTTATTTTTTTCAGCGTTCAGGGGTGTTACATAACATGCGTCACCACCACATTTAGGACATATTGTTAAATTATCTTTAGTCATCTTTTTTAGGTAATGAAATTTTCTTAATATTTGGTAGTTTAATTTCTACTTTTTTAGGAGCATTTTTATCCATAATTTCCTCTAATTTTTCTTGCATTTTTTCAAATGAAAAGTTTTCTTTACAATAATGGGCTAAACGTTTACCTTTAATTTCATACCCTTTATAGCTATTAACATAATCTTTCATCAATAAAGATGCAAAACTTGCATCCGGTGCGAACCATTTGGATTCTTTTAGTATTAACCTATCTTGAACTACTGATTCATGAACTGGTTTTATTTCACCAGGGACTAAACTTGCAAATTCAGCATTTAAAAAATCTAAATGTCCACTCCAGTTTGATGCTATTACTGGTTTTTTACTTCTGGTAAATTCAAGTAATGGTCTACCAAATCCTTCACCTTTTGTTAAATTAATCATTGCTTTAACTTTAGGATGGTTATATAAATGATTTACATCTGAATCTTCTATATCTCCATGGATAAGGTATATATTAGGTAATCTACCTTCTACACTTTTTCTAATAGCATCAATCTTCTTTAATATTGCATCTCTATCCATAATAGAAGCAGGACCTGTCATAGTTTTCATAATTAATGCAGGTGCTTTTTTTCTATTTTTAAATGTTTCAAGAAAAGTTTTAACTAGTAAACCAGTATTTTTTCTATCTTCACCGATAGCACCTCTTAACCAATGTCCTACATATAAAAAACTAAAATCTTCTTCAACTGTATCTAAAGATTTTACCAATTCTGTTTTAGGTAGATCTTTTGGTTCAATAGGAAAATATTTTTCTAAATCAACCCCTTCAAATAAAATATCTGTAGGTGCTTCTAATTTAATTATACCTACTACTTGGCCTGCCTTATCCTTTTGTTCATACTGCGAGTTTTTTAATGCATATAAACTATGATTTGAAGAACCCAATATTAAATCCATCTTATTAGCTCCCTGTATAAATCTTACATCACATAAATCAGTTTCAATACCGGCTGTAATACCAATATTAAATTTACCTAATTTTTGAAATTCATCTGGAACTGTTATTTGGATCCAAACATCAGGTTGCCTTTGAAGTTGAGGGGGGATGATAGCATCCTTCATTTTTTTCTCCTCAGGATTATCTTCATTTAAAAATCCATAAGGTGTGTTACCCCATCTTTGTGATAAAATTTTTACATCATATTTGTCAGATCTCATTAATGCTCTGACTACATCTCTGGCTCTTGATCCATAACCAGAATAAGTATCAATTGGACAACTTACTACTATATAAGGTTTACTCATAACTAATATACTAATTTATGTGTTAATGTTTTTATTGGTAATTCATCTATTTTACTAAAGTGAAAATTAGGACGTGGTTTCCATGTTTTAAATAATTTATCAAAATTACTAACAATATTTTTATTCATATTTTTAGCTGAAGCCATAGATTCATCTGATGTAACCCATTCTCTTCCTGCTAATCCTCTTTCTTTAATTTCTTTTTTAGACATTTTATAAGACTGCATTAATGTATCTGCTAGTTCTCTAAAATCTAATCTGTCATCCCAAATGTATGGTGTTTTAGGTGAACCTACCATTGCTGTGTTGGATGGGAATATAGGTAAAGCCCATTTTCCACATTTTTTATAAGTTCCAAAGTGGTTAGAAGGAAAATTTTCATCAAATTTAATCCAATCTCCATTTTCATCTTCAAATCTCATTTGATCTTGCATTCCCCCTGTAACATTAGCAATTATCATAGTTCCAGCCATCATTGATTCAGTTAATGATAATCCCCAACCTTCATTTGAAGAAGGTAAGACTGTTACATCTGCTAAATTATAAAGATAATTCATACCTTCTGTAGATAATTTAGATGTAGAGAATTTAACACTATTATCATGACCTAATAATAAATCTCTAACAGCATATAAATCAGTACCATTACCATCTATTGGAGCGGTATGTAATACTAAACATACATCATCTTTTTCTTCTTCGGGTAAATTTTCTTTAAATATTTTATAAGCAGCTAATAAATCAGAAGGCATTTTTCTTCTAATATTTCTTGAATTAAAGAAAAATACATGTTTATATTCTTCATCTCCAAATAGTTGTTTTTTAGCTGTTTGAAGATCATTCCATTTTTCGTGATTTTCATCAATTGGATAAAATTGTTCTTCATTTATACCATGAGGTACATAAGATATAATTTTATCTTTTGCTTTATCTCCTAAAACTAGCCTATTAATATTTTCTGTTTGTTTTGAAATACCTAACAACATATCACATGAATCATAATAGGATTCATTATATAAAGGTGCGGGTAGATCATCCCAAATATTTAAATAAGCTAATGGACATTTTGCTCTAACTTCATTTTCAATTTGGAATAACCATTCCCAATATCTTGGATCAGTAAAAATAAATACAGCATCTGGTTTTTCAAGGTCTAAAAAATGTCTTAATATTGTAGTATCACCATACCCATTTTGTGGATATAGAAATACTGAAGCATCTTCAACGCCTGCTCTATTACCAGTATCCTGGCTTAAATCTAATTTTTTTCCTACTTCCGGATGATTAATTGCGGCTCCTACGTTAACCCAATTATACCTGTGGCAGGTTCCTATTACAATTTCTCTTGCCATTGTAGCAACACCTGAATGCATACGAATATCATCACAAAGGAACAGGATTTTTTTCCTTTGATCTTTTGGTAAATAACCCTCTCTCATAAAATTTTAATTGTCTAGTGTTAAGTTTGTTTTATTATGAATTTCTTTTCTAAAATCTTCGTCTGTAAGATACAAACAAATAGCCCGGTCTGCAAGCTTTTGGAATGAAAATTTTGTTTTAACGCACTCTATTTTAAACTCTTCGAATAAGTGTTTATGAACTTTAACACTTGTTAGTTGTAACTCTTTTTTTGTCATAATCTATTTTTATATATATAAATATATGGATTCTTAAAAACTAAAAAACTTTTCATCGGGAGTTAGTGAAGCTCCGCATAAATCTTTGTTTTTTCCAAAGTCACACCAATCACAAGGTTTATCAATTTTCTTTTCAAATTCTTTATCTATAGGATTACCAGTATCAGTATAACATTCTTTTATAAAGGAAATAAAATCTTCTTTTGCATCTTTTAAACGTTTTTTATTATCAACTGGTTTAAAATTTTGGACACGGTATGCTTGATGGGGTGATTTTAAATTTTCATCATCAAAATCTAATACTTTACGTTTAACAATATAAAATTCTACATTTATTTTACTTAATGGTACTTTAAATAATTCAGAATAATATTGTTTGTAAAGATAAAGTTGGTTATGTTTTGTTTTATCTCCTTTTTCCCATTTACTCCATCCTTTAGTAGATGTTTTAATATCAAATATAGTATATTCATCTAGTTTTTTATTATAGATTACTAAATCTATATAACCCATATACTTAATATTTGGTCTTTCTTTAATTGGATTAGTTATTAAAGGAACCTCTATACCTTTTAATTCATGTTTACGAGGTGAAAAATAATTTCTTCGACCACGCTTATGTTTTTTAAACCAATCTAATATTCCTACACCATCTGAATAAAATTCATTTAATAATTCTGGTGTAGCGAAATGACCATGTTTTTTCTTATATTTAGTATACTCTTCAATCATTTTTTCTTTGAAGAATAAATTTAAATTAAAATCATCAGCTTTTTTAGCTGATGTATCAAACATAGTTTGAAGATAATGTTGTAATGCTTCATGTATAGCGGTCCCAAACACAAAATACATGTTAGGTTTTGTATCCCTATGACCTTTTACATATTCTAAATACCATTTATGGGGGCAAGATTTATAAGTAGAATATTGTGAAAATGATACAACTTTATCTGTAGCGTAATTTATTTCCATTTATCCTTAGAAACCATTTGGCAAATAATACCATAATTGGTTATATCCTGGAATGTATCTATTAATGTCTCGTTTTGGCATTTTCTATCTGTTAATATCATATTTTTCCATCTGTTTATTTTATCAGATAGTCTATACCATAAACCAGTCATAGCAAAATCTTTTTCTTCATCATTAGCGAGTTGTGTACCTGCTGATACATTACCCATTCCATAATCAAGATGTTTTTTAGCAAATAATTCAAATTGCTCATCCATTACTTCTACGTAAGTTTTATAGATTAATGGATATTCTTTTTTAAGTATTTCTTTTGCTGTCATTTTTTTCATTTTTATTAACAAATTCTGGTGGGTATTCAATCCACCCGGTTATAATATGTTTAGTATTAGATATAGGGGGGTTTCCTCTATGTGTGTGGGTATAATATGCAGGAAATATACTAAAAGTTCCAGTTTTAGGTTTTAATCTATAACTTTGATATAAAAATTCAGTTTCACCCCCTTCTTCAACATCATTTAAATAAAAAGTCCATACACCCCATCTTAAATTCGTTTTAGGGATTGAAGCATCATATTCACAATGCCAAGTATGATATCCTTGTGATGGTTTAGTTATTTGATATTTGAAATCTGTTATATTATATCCCGAACTAGTAATATATTCAAGACATTTATATTTTTCTATATAAGTTTTTATAAGATTTGAAACTGTATTATAAAAATGTTCTTTAGTATTTTGATCAATATACTCTGATAGATTAAAAGATAAATCATCAAAAATTAAAAGAGGTAAATTGTCAGGAGACTTAGCTCTACTTTTTGCATTTGATATGTTTTTTTTACCAAGATTTATTAAATATTGACAATATTCTTTTGAAAAAGCATTTTCATAAATACCAATAAAATCCCTGTAAATTTCTTTCACTATATAATTTCCTTAGTATCGAAATATTTTTCTAACGTTTCTAATCTTTCTTCTGCTGAAGCCAATAATTTAAGTGATTCTGTAGCATTATCCCAATAGTCTTTTGTAGAATGATCTCCAATTCCAGCGGGGTGATTAGTAAGTAGATTTAAGCTTAATAAAGCTTTATTTTTATCTGCTATAGCTTCTGCTTTTAGCATTTCGTAAAGTTCTTGTTTCATTTTAATAATTTTTTAATTTGTTTATCATCTATACCTATATTTTGAAGTATAATTTTTGATAAGTCTTTTCCTATTAATTGATAATTATCCTTTATCTCTCTTTCACTTAATTCAAAATGTTTAGCTAAAATAGTAATTAAATTTGAATTTAAAGTACTTTTTTTAGGTTTAATATATCTAAAAAATGTTTTTCTTTTTGGTACTATTTTACAATAAAAATTATAAAGTGTTTCTTTATTAATAGGATATTTTTGAATTGTATTAACAAAATCAATATAATCCTTTTTCATTGATATAAATCGATTGATCATATATGAATTAAAAGATTCACGATCCTCATTATTAAATGAAGACCATGGTCTTTTATTATAACTTATTTCATTAAGCCAATCAAATATTGTCATTAATCTTGCATCTTTCTATATTTTGTGCCTGCATACTCTTCTCTTAAATCTTGAGGTAAAGTATCTTCTAATATTTCATTAGTTTCAGGATCATAAAATATTGTAATTGGTACAATAGCATCTTCTTGAGTTCCAGTTATGAACTTAGATACTTTTCTAAGTACCATCCCTGTGTGCCATATTTTTCCACCTGAAGGTGTATCAATAGGGGTTGTTTTAGATAAATCTAGATTCATCTGTGGTTGTTGTGTACTATCCATTTTTTAATAAATTTGCGATACATCCCATGAAAGTGATTTCTTTATCAGGAGCCATAACAGACTGATATTGTGATTCGGCAATAATAATTGTACCTAACACTGGGTTGTGGAATGAATCTAGGTTTTCGAATAAGGCTCTATATAATTCATTGTAGTCTCTTATATTTGAATCAGCTACAATTTGTCTAATTTGATTAAATGCCTTAGCATCTTTTAATTTAATTAAATCAATAATTTGATCTGTATATTGTTTTTGATTAACAATATCTTTATTTAATTGTAAAAATGTTCCTGCAACATCATAAACTATACACGATTGTAATAAGTTTAATGTTTTTCTAATATCAGGGTAAGTTTTATTTACAATTTCTACAATATCATCAGTTGCACGGTTACAGCCTTCTGCATCTAAAATAGTAGCACAACGTTTAGCCACTTCTAATTTAGAAGGAGGTAATACTTCAAATACTGATGTTCTAGATTGTATAGGATCAATTATACGTTCAATATAATTACAAGTAAATACAAAACGTGTTGTTTTAGAATATGTTTCAATAACATTACGTAATGCTGCTTGTGCGTTAATCGTTAAGAAATCTGCTTCATCCATTATAACCACTTTTAATTCGCGGAATGTTGCAGCAGAAGCAAATGATTTAACTTTTTCTCTAATTGTATCTATACCATTTTCATCTGAACAATTGATATAAATTGAATCACAATCTAGGTTAGTTATAATTAATTTAGCTGCTGTAGTTTTACCTGTACCTGCGGGACCATACAATAAGATATGTGGAATATCTTGTTGTTCTATCCATTGGTTTAAACTTGATTTAAATACTTCGTTTCCAATATAATCTTTAGGATTAGTTGGTCGAAATTTTTCAGTAAATAAAGTGTGATCTTTAATCATATAACCATTAATATAATAAAATAAAATAGGGGAGCAAAGCCCCCCTATAATATATTTTTATAGATTTTCGTATTCTTTAACGAATTCAATAAACCATAAAAGTAAAGTAGGTTCTTTAGCAGCATTCCATGCAGCTGTCAATTCAGTAACTAGTGTTTTATAATTAACTACATTTGTATCTGTAGATGTGTTATAAAAAGTAGTAGCTGAAGTTGTCATAGATACAGTACCAGTTGTAATTGCGTTATTAAATAACCAATTAGCTTCTGTAGTAACTAATCCTTTTAATACTGATGGGGTAATGCTTGTAGAAGTTAAACCAATAGATAAAGAATCAATAGCTTTATTAAGGTTAGTATCTGCAATAGTTGCAGCAACCATAACATCTAATTTATCTCTAATTGATTTAAAGTTTTTAAGCGCTAATATATCAGCCTCTAAAACATCTGCCGCAGCTTCTAATGTAGTAACTTGAGCAGTCAAAGTAGTAACACTAGTTGTTAGTGTTGTTATTTGAGCTGTTAGATCTGTATTAGTAGCCCCAGAGTTTGTTATTGTAGTGTTTAAAGTTACAATCTGTGCATCCAAAGTAGCAATATTAGTTGTTAAACTATCTACTTGTGCAGTCAAAGCAGTTACATCATCATTTAAACCTGCAATAGTCGTTGTATTAGCTGTATTAGTAGCTGTTAACGCTGTATTCTCAGTAGATAATGTAGTGTTTGATGTTGTCAAAGATGTTACTTCTGCTTGTAACGTTTCAACTGTGGTAGTTAAAGTCGCTACTTGAGTAGTAAGATCCGCAGCTGAAGTTGTTAATGTGTTATTAGCAAACGTTAACTCATTTAATTGAGCTTGGTGTTGTGCCTTTATCGCGTCAACATCTTCAGGTGAGAACCAATCTTGTTTCTCACAGCTTACACTCATTCCTATGAGCATAAACGATATTACATAAATTAATTTATTCATAATTACTGATAAATATTATTACATCATTCCCATCATTGGGTTAGGTTCTTCTTCTTTATCTGTTCTTTTTTCATAAACAACAGATTCAGTAGTAAGAATAGTACCCGCTATTGAGGCAGCATTTTCTAATGCAATTCTAGTTACTTTTTTAGGGTCAATTATACCTAATTCTTTAAAATTAACCATTTCTAGATTTTTATAATCTAATCCTAACCAAAAATTAGGATCGGCACTACTTAATCCGTAAGATGCAAATCTAACATCATTTGTTTCATGACCAGCATTATTTAAAATCTTTAAAAATGGCTCTTGTATAGCTGATTTAACAATTCTTCTACCAATGGCTATATCTTTGTTTTCAGAAATTACATTAATAGTATTTGCAGCATATAATAAAGCAGTACCTCCACCTATTATAATACCTTCATCTAAAGCAGCTTTAGTAGCAAATAATGCGTCCTCTACTCTATCTTTTTTTTCTCTAATTTCAATTTCTGAATTGCCACCAACATTAATAATTGCTACACCACCAATTAGCTTACCTAATCTTTCTTGTAGTTTTTCTTTTTCAAATGCAGAATTAGCATTATCAAGTTGTGTTTTAATTTCTTCAGCTCTAGAAGTAATAGCTTCTTCTCCACCTTTACCGTCTATAATAGTAGTAGTTTCTTTTTCTACTGTTACTTTTCTAGCTGTACCTAATAGTTCATTAAATTGAACAGGAGACATTTTATCAAGTTTATGTCCTTTATTTTTAGATAAAACTTGTCCACCTGTAACTGTAGCTAAATCTTCTAAAGCCATAGTTCTTCTGTCTCCAAATTCTGGTGCTTTAACAGCTACTGCTTTAACAGTACCTCTCATTTTATTAACAATTAATGTTGCTAATGCCTCACCATCAATATCTTCGGCTACAATTAAAATAGGTTTAGATTCACCACTTGCTTTATTTAATACATTAATTAATTCTGATGCTTGTGTAATTCTTCCATCAAAAATTAATACATAAGGATCATCTAATACAGCTTGCATTGTATTATTATCCGTGACAAAATAAGGAGATTTAAAACCTCTATCAAATTGCATACCTTCAACTATCTCTAATGAAGTTTCACCTGTTTTAGATTCTTCAATAGTAACAATTCCATCTCTACCAACTTTATCTAAAGCAGTAGAAATTAAATTACCTATTTCAACATCATTATTACCTGATATAGTTGCTACTTCTTTAATTTGGGTATCTTCAGTAATTTCAGTGGACATTTCTTTTAGTCTATTTACTACTGTTGTGACAGCTTCATCTATACCTTTTTTAATATTAACAGGATTAGAACCATCATTAATTTGTCTAATTCCCTCTTCTAAAATAGCAGTAGCTAATACTGTTGAAGTTGTTGTACCATCTCCTACCTCATTAGCACATTTAGTAGAGACTTTTTTAGCTAATTCTGCACCTATAGATTCAGTTTGATCTTCTAATTCCTTAAATGCTTTAGCTACAGTAACACCATCTTTAGTTACTTTAATTTCACCAGTATCTTCTTTAATTAATACTGTTCTACCTGCAGGTCCTAATGTTGACGCTACACTATTATTTAACTTTTGAACTCCCTCTAAAAGCTTATTTTTTAAATCTGTTCCGAAACTTGTTTCTGTCATTATTCTACGATTGATAG
>TARA_R100001460_G_scaffold15924_2_pt1 | contig 15912 bp, 20 predicted proteins | sample TARA_R100001460 | Tara Oceans TARA_R100001460 (sample SAMEA2622190) | marine metagenome | biome: marine biome (ENVO:00000447); feature: surface water layer (ENVO:00002042); material: "saline water (ENVO:00002010), including plankton (ENVO:xxxxxxxx)" | depth 5 m | reverse complement strand
ACACCATCGAGGATGTATTCAAATTCAACGACCATGAGTAATCCAAACGACGACTATGTAATTCCCACCTTCACGGGTGAGGTATGGGTCAGTGTGCGAGTGACGTACACCGACCATGGGTGTGCCGACCAAAGCACACTTGAGCAGGAAGCAGTAGCTGACGTGCAGAAAGCCATCGAGAATCTCGGTGGCGTGTACGCTGAGTTGGAGGACTCCGACCTCACCATCACCAATGAGGAGGAGGACTTCATGTCACGGGCTGACCGCCTGTACGAGGAAGCGAACGACAAGTAAGTGGTAAACAAGTAAAGGATGTAGACCACAGGTGTGCTTGGAAGGAGGGGTCGGTTATCTACGGAGCCGTTATCCTCGGGGGTTCGATTCCCCCCACACCGCTAACCCGTGTCCTTGAGGACACACAAAACTCAATTCAAATGAGCGACGTTACAAACACAATAGCACGGATGGTTGAAAGATTGGACGAGCAGTCCGACACCATCTTCCGCTTGCGCAAAGAGATGGCACAGGCAGAGAAGTTCAAGGTTACCCTCATGCATGGTGGCGAACGACCTGACGAGGTCAGACACACGCGATGTATTCAGACCGCCCGCCTATGGCGGGACGAAGCAGAGCATTCTACTATTGAGATTCATAACCAAATAGTAGAGTGATGAAAGGACTCCTCCTACTGTTGAATGAAAAGAGAGCCGAAGCAAAAGACCTCATGGCATCAAGCGACACGCGGACCCGCCATGAAGGTCTCGGCATGATGGAGGTGGTAACTGAACTCAAGGCGTGGTTGTCGCGGCAGAACAGAGCCGAGAGATTCCTTACGCAAGAGAACACCATCGTCAAGGATGGGTACGTCTACGTCAGGGTGAATGAGATTCCCTTTGACGAACTGAAATAGTGTCGAATATATTTGGATGCGTATAATTCTTGTATTATATTTGACTAATTAAAATCTAATTCTATGGCACAGCTAATCAAGACAGACGGAAGCATAGTCAATGACGTGGCCGTCGAGACGTTGCAACAGCAACAGCAGTTGGTAGACGGATACGTTCAGTACGTCTACAAGGAAGACAGGGTGTTCATCGTAAACGAGGAAGGAATCCTGCGTAGCATGGACTTCAACGCCAAGGCATCAGAGATGAGCGGGCGACCGCTCGTTGGTGATGTGGTGTTTGCATATAAATCCGAGTTGAAATGATTGACACAAGCCTCCTCTACCTCAAGATGCATCAGCCACACAATCGTGCGCTTATACAACGCTTGCAACAGCTTATGGGTAACGACGCACCCACCTTCAAGGACTTCCAAGAGACAGGACTTATGATGTCGCGGCAGGACTTTGAGAAGTCAGCCAACCCTACAGGTGACGCGACCCTTGACCTGCGTAGTAACTGCACCGACGTAGTGTGGTATGCAATGACAGGACAAATCATTGAAGGTCTTGACTCAGGCTTCTTTGTTGGAGAAGCCAACGGATACAGCAAGCGAAGTAAAACCCTCGACGTAGTCGAACAATTCATATTTGAAAATGGCAGATAAGAAGCCCACCAATCGAGACCGTGTGTCCTCAAGGACACAGCACAGTTCTACCGTTGTACTACACGAAATCTTTCAGGATATCGCAGACGTATACAGCGGAAAGTTTAACCTACCACAACCAAAACCCGATGAAGGAACAAATCTTTGATACCTATGCAGAAAAGATTGCAGAGTTATTCAACCTCAAGGTTGAAGACCTGTTCGTCAAGTCCAAGAAGCGCGACGTTGTAGACGCTCGGCAGTTGTTGTACTACGCCTGTTCCAAAAGGCCCATGCGTGTGGTGTACATACAAGAGTTCATGAAGCGCAACGGGTACGACATCGGACACACGTCCATCTTGCACGGAATTAGCGTCGCTTCAGAGAGAGCCAAGTCCGACAGGGACTACAAAAAGGTTATCAAAAGCCTCGACAAATGATACGCGGCGAACAGTTTACTGAAGGTCAAATCCATCTTGTCAAAGAGATGCTTGAGCAAGAGTACAACAACGGAGTTAGATGGGGCGTAGCCCTCACAGTAGGCATGGGGATTGCCCTGACCTTTCTTCTTGCGCTGTACTCACGATACGGACACCATCTGCTATGACCTACACATCAGACCAAGTGTTTGAACAGGCACTTGACGATAAGTATGCGAGTAACATTGACGGCAAGGGATACGAAGGACGTATCTCTTACGGCACAAAAATTACTCGTGACAACGCAACGGGTGAGGTTGAGTTCTTCAACACCACGCAGGGCGGAAGCCACTATGTGAAACTATCTCCTGCGGAGGAGCATATTTTTTACAGCAAGGGTTGGAAGTACGGCATCTATGTCGTATATTTGTCTAACAATCGTATAAAACTTGAGTCAATCGAGAGGTCAATCAGGAAGGAGGTGAACAGCACCAACAACCACGCGACTCTCAAATCCCTTCAAGGCAAACGTGACCGAGTCCTTACACGATACAACAAAGTGAATCTTTTACTCAAATCAATTCAATAACAATGGCACAGAAAAAATCTGTATTCGAAACGTTGAGCGCAATCAACGTCAATGACAAGGTTGAAAAGAAAAGCAACCTTAAATACCTCTCATGGGCTTGGGCTTGGGCCGAAGTCAAGAAGCAATATCCTGATGCATCCTATGAGGTGTTGCGCGACCCGCAAACTGACAAGCCTTGGTTCTTCGACCCCGCACTTGGCTACATGACCATGACCAACGTAACCATCGACGGTGAGACGCTTGAGATGTGGTTGCCTGTGATGGACGGAGCGAACAACGCCATGATGGATGCACCGTATACATTCTCTACTCGATACGGAGAGAAGCAGGTCAACAAGGCAACGATGTTCGACATCAACAAGACCATCATGCGTTGCCTGACCAAGAACCTTGCAATGTTTGGACTCGGCCACTACATCTATGCAGGTGAAGACCTTCCTGAGTCCAAGCCTGAACCCGTGTCCTTAAAGACACTCAAGGTGAACGATGAGAACTACAAGAAGATTGTAGCTTTTATCAAGGAGAACAAGGACAAGACCATCGAAGACATCCTGTCTATGGCAGAGCGCAAGTACAAGGTGACTGCGTCAGTCAAGAAGGGATTGACCGCTGAAATGGAAAAGGCATGAGCGAAGCTATTGAAAAGCTACGCGACGACGAGCATTACTATGGGGAGTTTGGACAGCAGTACCTGTCCAACTCCGACATAGGTGCACTGTTGAAGAACCCACGGGACTTCAAGAAGAAGCAACCCGACAACCCTGCGTTCGCAAAGGGTAGGTACTTCCATCAGCTTATCCTCGAACCTGAGAAGGCAAAGGTGTGGGACTTCGTACCTGTAGGGTCGCGAAGCACCAAGGCATACAAGGACTACTGCTTGGAGAACGAACTCCCGTTCGCCCTGCTTGAGAAAGAGCGCGACGAGATTCAAGATTGTGTCAGAAATATGCTCGGCAACATGGACTTGTTCGACGACATCCGTCACGACGAATGCGAGTACGAAGTCCCTGCCGTCATGGAGATAGCAGGTGAGATGTGGAAGGGTAAGGCAGACATCATCCACCCTGAGATGGTCATCGACCTGAAGACCACATCAAACATTGCTGACTTTCGTTGGAGCGCAAAGAAGTATAACTACGACAGCCAAGCGTACATCTACTCGAACATGTTTGGCCGACCTCTCGTGTTCTATGTAGTTGAGAAGGGAACAGGAACCATCGGTGTGTTCGAGACCTCATCAACCTTCATCGAAGGAGGCGAGGCTAAGGTTCGCAAAGCCGTCGAGCAGTACCGTAAGTTCTTCGGGGACAACCCAAGTGAAAGTCTCGACGCATATTTTATTCACGAAATCCTTTGAAACTGTAGAAAGTTTCGTATATTTGTTTAATCAATACTCAAATCATGTCTAATAAAAAAGAAGCTATCTACCCTGACGGTCTCATCCTCAAGAAGAAAGACACCGACCCTGATTGGGTCATCGGAAAACTCTCCTTTAAGGTGGAGGAGTTCATCAAGTTCCTGACCAAGTACGAAAAGAAAGGTTGGGTCAACGTAGAAATGAAAATCGGTAAGGAATCAGGCAAGCCCTACACCGAGTTGGATACATGGGAGCCTCAGCCACAAGGCGACACCCCAAAGAAAACTGTGGCGAAAAGCAAACCGCAGGAAGTAGAGTCCCCTGCAGAAGATTTGCCTTTCTAACCATTTGTGTTGAGTAGGAAGGGGAGGCTTCGGTCTCCCCTTTTTTTGCCCCAAAAAATGCCGATATAGTTTCGTCATTAACTACTACTACTCTCCAATCTACTTTTATTTTCTCTTGTACTCGGAGAAAAAAATCGACATTATCGACATCTCATTGATAGTGAATACTTTAATCAGCACAAATTCAGCACAGCTATGGCATCAACCGTCACACTCTTTAGGAATATCGTAGAGACTGCCACTCCCTTCCATCGCCCCGTCGATGTAGTCCTACAAAGAATCAAGGAGGGAGCAACCAAAGACCTTGTCAAACGAATCAGGGCAGAGCGCAATAAGACAGAGCGCAATGAACTTAAGAAGGGTCTACCCGCTATCTGCTTCAGCGGAACATTCAACAAGCGAAACGACAAGTCACTCGTCGAACACAGCGGACTTATCTGCTTGGACTTCGATGGGTATGATAAGAAGAAGGAACTCATCAGCCATAAGGAGAACCTCACCAAAGACCCATACGTATATGCCGCGTTCGTCAGTCCGTCAGGCAATGGCTTGAAGGTTTTGGTTCGCGTACCTGCTGACCCTGACAACCACGTCAACTACTTCAACGCACTTCAGAAGCACTTCGACAGCCCGCACTTCGATAAGACGTGCAAGAACTTGAGCCGTGTATGCTACGAGTCATTCGACCCTGTGCTGTACGTCAACAAGAATGCATCGCTGTGGGATAAGATTGACGAGCCTGAGTATCGCGAACTAGTATCGCGTCGTGACCCACCAACCATTCCTATCACCGACGAGAACAAGGTGGTGGATATCCTTATCAAGTGGTGGACGAAGAAGTATCCGATGGTCGAGGGACAGCGTAATCAGAACACGTTCGTTCTTGCTATGGCCCTTAACGACTACGGCATCAACAAGAGCCTTGCGTCCTACGTACTGAACAACTACGCTACGCAGGACTTTCCTGAAAGTGAGATTCAGCGAACGATTGATTCGGCATACGAACACACGCAGAACTTCGGCACGAAGTATTACGAGGACGAGGACAGGGTGAACACCATCCGCACAAAGATGAAACGCGGTGTGTCAAAAAAAGAAATACGCTATCAACTCGAAGAGTCTGCACTTGATAGCGAGACCATCGAGGCTGTCCTCAACAGGGTCGAGGAGGAGAACTCAATGCAGACGTTTTGGGAGAAGAACGAGAAGGGTACAATCAAAATCGTACACATCCTGTTCAAGCAGTTCTTGGAGGACAACGGCTTCTACAAGTATTGCCCCGAAGGTGGGCGAAACTACATCTTCGTTAAGGTCACCAATAATCTTATTGACCACACGTCGGAGAAAGAAATCAAGGACTTCATCCTGAGCCACCTCATTGAACTCGACGACATCAGCGTGTACAACTACTTCGCTGACAATGTCAGGTTCTTCCGCGAGGAGTTCCTGTCTCTGCTTTCCACCATTGACATCTACTTCATTGAGGATACCAAGGACACATCATACCTGTACTACAGAAACTGTGCTGTTAAAATCACCAAGGATGCAGTAGAGACCATTGACTATCTCGACCTCGGTGGATACGTTTGGAAAGACCACGTCATTGACCGCAAGTTCATGGAATGTGAATACCAAGGGTGCGTCTACGGTCAGTTCATCTCCCGCATCTGCGGCGACAACGATATGCGTATCGCCACGATGGAGTCCACGATTGGATTCCTAATGCATGGATACAAGAACCTGTCGTACTGCCCCGCTGTCATTCTCAACGACGAGGTCATTAGCGACAACCCTGAAGGCGGAACAGGCAAGGGCTTGTTTATGAACGCGCTCAGTCAGATGAAGAAACTCGTAGTTATCGACGGCAAGGCGTTTGCATTCGAGAAGTCCTTCCCATATCAGACCGTAAGTGCAGACACGCAGGTGCTGTGCTTCGATGATGTGAAGAAGAACTTTGACTTCGAGAGGCTCTTCAGCGTGGTGACCGAGGGTCTGACGTTGGAGAAGAAGAACAAGGATGCCATCAAGATTCCGTTCAGCAAGTCACCGAAGATTGCCATCACCACCAACTACGCCATCAAGGGTACGGGTAACTCGTTCGCCCGACGCAAGTGGGAGGTGGAACTGCATCAGCACTACAACAAGAACCGCACTCCTCTCGATGAGTTTGGCAAGCACTTCTTTGCCGATTGGAACGACGAGGATTGGTGCTTGTTCGACAACTACATGGTCGCTTGCTTGCAGGGATACCTCAAGACAGGGTTGGTCAAGTCCACGTTCGTCAACCTGCAGGTGCGTCAGCTTTCAGCAGAAACAAGCCACGACTTCATCGAATGGTGCGGACTAATTGACGGCACACCCAAGAACACACATCTTGAGATAGGTGTGAAGTTGATGAAGCAAGACCTATACTTTGAGTTCATACAGGAGTATCCTGACTATGCTCCCAAAGCCAAAATGACTATAAGCCGTACTCGATTTTACAAGTGGCTTACAGCTTATGCCGTATTCACAACGGGCGTGTCTCCTGAAGAGGGGCGTGACCCATCAGGTCGTTGGCTCAGAATACGAAACAAGCATGAAGTAGAAGTTCAAACCCGTTTAATTTAATCATCATGAAAAAAAATCTAATGAAAGAGGAGCGCAACACCGCAGTGCGCAGGCTTAAGGCGCGAGGTGTATCTATTCGCGACATCGCTTCCCGCCTCGGCCTTACATACGGAACAGTATGGAACATCGTAAACAACTATCCACAGTCTAAAAAGAAGGACATGAAGACCCTTGAAAACAAAGGAGAGAAGCACTACAAGAAAGGAGGTGTTGAACCCGTGGAATATATCCTGAAGAACAATATGGGGTATCTCGAAGGCAACGTAATCAAATACGTAACTCGTCACAAGGAGAAAGGCGGAGCAAGTGACATCAAGAAGGCCATTCACTACTTGGAAATAATTTTAGAATCACACTACAATGAAGGCTGACACCTTCATGTGGGGTGACAAGGAGGTGTTCTCACGCAAGCCTTACTACAGCGATAAGGATATGTTGCGTAGCGTTGAACGTCTAGACCGAGTCATCAATGCAAAGGTTCAGCGTACCGTAGGACGTGGCCGAGCCGCGACCAAGGTGAAGGTTAATAAGTACCGCAACGTTGACCCACTTGTCCGAGAGCGCATATCTAATAGCCTTGAATACTATGCAGAGCAGATGAAGAAATCATCAGAGATAGAGTTCCGAGACTATCAGGAAGCTATAATTGAAAAGGGAGTCCGTGTCCTTGAGGACACGGGCTTCCTATACTTAGCTATGGAGGTACGTACAGGTAAGACGCTGACAAGTCTCGGTATCTGCGACAAGATGAAAGTGGACAACGTCTTGTTCATAACGAAGAAGAAAGCCATCTCTTCTATCACTGCAGACAGCAACAAGCTATGCCCATCATACTCCCTGTTCGTTATCAACTACGAGTCGATGCATAAACTTCCTGACGTGAAGTGGGACATCGTTATCCTTGACGAGGCACACAGCATCGGAGCGTTCCCCAAGCCAAGCAAGAGGGCCAAGGATGTGAGGGATATAGTGAAGCGTTATAGCCCAAAGGTTATCCTGCTGTCGGGGACACCGACACCTGAGTCCTACTGTCAGATGTATCATCAGGTGTACGGCATTCCCAACAATCCGTTTGCTGAGTTCAAAAACTTCTACCGATTCTGCGACAAGTATGCGCGGGTCACTCAGAAGAAGATAAACGGGCTGATGATTAACGACTACTCCAAGGGATTAGATACCATCCTCGAAGCTATGAGACCGTTCACCATCAACTTCTCACAAAAGGAGGCGGGGTTCAAGGTCGATACACGAGAGCACGTACTGCAAGTGGAGATGTCAGACATGACATACAGCCTTGCCACTAGGCTCAAGAAGGACTTGGTGGTGGAGGGTAAGGACGAGGTCATCTTGGCCGACACACCCGTCAAGCTCATGATGAAGCTCCATCAGCTATACTCAGGAACTATCAAGTTCGAGTCGGGTAAGGCTACGGTGCTTGACTTGAGCAAGGCTACCTTCATCAAGGAGAAGTTCGAGGGCAAGAAGATTGGTATCTTCTACAAGTTCAAGGCAGAACTTGAGGCACTCAAGCGTGTCTTCAAGGACACGCTCGTTACCGACCTCGATAAGTTCACAGGCACGGACAAGAACATAGCCCTTCAGATTGTAAGTGGGCGTGAGGGTATATCCTTACGAGAGGCTGATGCCTTGGTGTACTACAACATAGACTTCTCTGCGACAAGCTATTGGCAGTCACGAGATAGGATGACTACGAAGGAGAGGCTTGAGTCCGATGTGTATTGGGTGTTCTCTCGTGGTGGCATTGAGAAGGACATCTACAAGGCCGTCACCAAGAAGCGGGACTTCACCGTAAACCACTTCAAGAAATTGAACAGGGAATGAACGCTAATGCGTTTCGTATCTTTGATAGGTGACGGAACAGCAGATACAATCGAAAAGAATAAAGCAACTCGAAGCAGAGGGGTACTACGTTATCAAGTTAATCAAGACGAATAAGAACGGTATACCTGACATTGTCGCTATTCCGCCTGATTCTAATGTAATCTTTTCAGAGGTTAAAACGCCTAAAGGGAAGCTGTCAAGGCTTCAGGAGTACAGGCTAAAAGAATTAGAACGATATGGCACTACCGAAGTTTACAGGGGTCTTTGACAATGGTCATTTCGAGATAGAAGAATGGTTCGTTGAACAGCTTGCAGAGTTTACCATCAAGCGTAGAAAGCAATTGTTGCAGGACATACTCCCTGCGCTTGAGTACCTACCAATCGCTGAGGGTTGGAGTCAAATCACAGGAGGAGTCATTCGTGGGGAAGACCCTGTCTTTTATTCGATTGAGTACCTCAATCAGCAGGACGAACTTCCCTTGCTTTTAGACATCGTGGCTATATCGTGCGACGATTATCTCGACTTTATTTTAGACAACAATACAATCGAATATCATGCACAGCGAAACCAAAACGGAGTTTGATGTCCTGCGCAATGCAGTTCAGGGGGTATGTGACCTCGACATCTGCGACCCACGGAGAGACCGTGAGTATGTAAACGCACGCATAATTTTCTCCTACATCCTATGGGAAAGAGGTTTTGGCAAGTCAGAAATAGGTAGGTACTTGGGCAAAAACCACGCAACAATCTGTCATTATTGCAAGAACTTCAGAGCATACACCAAGCAGGATGCCCTTCTAAAAAGAATGTATGAACAGTCCAAGGCCGTATACATGGACACCTTCGACCCTGTCTACACAATGGAGAGGTCAGAACTAAAAAATGAAGTTTTTTCTTTGAGAAAAAAGGTTTGTAATTTATATTCCCAAATTGAAAAGTTTCGCCTTGAGCGCGAAGCGGAGACTTCAGAAGCTACTCGTTTACAGGGAATTGTAAAGTTGATTAGTCAGCGAACTCCTATGGGGGCTGAAGAAGACGTCGAGCGCAAGCTGAACACTTGGTTTAATGGACTATAATAACAACGACATCGACAAGATTGTTCAGTTCAAGACATGGACTGATAAAAAGAAGATTGATGAGCTGTTACGTATCGACGCTGCAATGTATTGCGCTCTTGGAACTGACTCTACTACAGCAGAAAGAAGAGGAGTAAAGAGGAAATCGCAAGAGATATACAGAGCTATTAGGAAAGTTCACAAACCAACAGGCGACTTATTCCTCATGGATGTAGACAGAATATGACCCATCCCACTGCAGTTGAACGAGAAAGATTAAACCACATCAATACGTTGATGTCTTCTCTACACGACTGCAACAACAGGGTGTATGAAGGGTTGGTAGACAGGGAGTTTGATTCTGTCAAAGCTGCGATTGATGAACAGATGGAGCGGCTTGCTGAAATAAGAAACTCTGTAGACGATGAAATCTGAAAGCAGACCAAGGCTTACCGGAAACAAGAAGATAGCTTACGAAAACCTAATGAAGAAGGAGCGGAGGATACTCGTCGTTGGCGACATCCACGCTCCTTTTTGTCTTGATGGATACCTTGAGTTCTGCAAGGAAGTGTACGCCAAGTACAACCTGAACCAAGTAGTCTTCATTGGGGACATCTTGGACAACCACTACGCAAGCTACCACGAGACCGACCCCAACGGCATGTCGGGTGGGACTGAACTTGACTATGCCATCGCACAGGTAACGAAGTGGGCTGATGCGTTTCCGATTGCAGATGTAATCATCGGAAACCATGACCGCATCATCATGCGCAAAGCGTTCTCTTCTTCCGTTCCGATGGAATGGATTCGCTCCTACAACGAAGTTCTTGGCACGGATTGGGATTGGTCAGAGCGCGTGGTGTATGACAACGTGCAGTACGTACATGGCGAAGGTGGAACGGCACGAACCAAAGCCAAGAACGACATGATGAGCACGGTCTCGGGGCACATCCACACACAGGCATACTGCGAATGGCTTGTTGGCCGTAACTTTCGGGTCTTCGGCATGCAGGTAGGATGCGGCATTGACGCTGACAGCTACGGTGCTGCTTACGCCCGTCACTTCAAACGACAAGCCATAGGCTGTGGCGTTGTGCTTGGTGGGCACACTGCGTTTAACTGCCTAATGGAGCTATGAGATTCGAAGATGAGAACCACTTAGAAAGAGAGAAGAGAGCCATAGAAAAATTCTGTTCTCTCTTTGACTTAACCTTCAAGAAGCTCGGAGCCAACGACATTGACTTTCAGGTTTTCAAGGGCGAAGAACTAAAAGGATTTGTTGAGGTCAAGGGTAGACACCGCCTCATTGAGGATGCATACCCACTACCTGTTGCCATTAGGAAGCTCAATAAGTTGCAAGGGGAGCTTGCTCCTCGACCAACACCTATGATTGTGTGGGCCTGTCATGACGGCATCATCTATGGCAAGATTCGAAAGATGGAGGGCGTTGTCAGGTTTGACGGGCGAAAGCCAAGAGAGGGTGCAAGCAATGACGAAGAGTTAATGGCCTATTTTAATCCACAAGAACATCTACACCATGAGAGATATTGACCCCCGCGACATCTTCAACCTGATTGCTGTCATTGTACTGAACACCATCCTGATGTATGGACTGTTTAGATTGCTGTGTCCTTGAGGACACGGTTACTTCTTCCTTTTCCTTCTCTTTTTCTTATTGAGCTTTGATGGCTTGAAGCCATCGGTGGCGTAGTACAGTCTGACCTGAGCATCGTTAAACACCCGTCCGCTTGGGCTGACGTTTTTGTTGTCTCCTACTTTCTTGAATGGCATGGCTTTCGTTAGAGTTGTTTAGATTCTAGACCTGAGCCTTCGAGACCTCCATCGAGAGGGACTGCATCGAGACCCTGCTCAAGGAGCTTTTGTCTTCTACGGTCTTCTCTCTCTTCCTTTCTTTTTTCTCTGTCGTACTCCTTGTTCAGCTCATCAAGAGTCCTGTACTTCTTTTCGTCTTTCTTTGGCCCCTCGATTTGATAGTCAGAGAAGTTGAAGAGACGCAGGATAAGCTCTCCTGTGTCGTCAGTCTCACCGCTGATGATAGCCTCATAGTTGTCGTGCAACTTAGCTAAGGTCGGTGCGGGGATACCTGATATAGAGACAAGCTCCACGTACGCTTTCTTGTAAGCCTCTGCTTGCTTTTGAGGGTCTTTAATCTTGTCCGCTCTCTTGAATTTTTGAATGATACTATATGCCATGTTAATCGCACCAAGGGACTTAGCGTTTTCACCTGCCCAAGGCTTGCCTGTGAAGTAATCACCCAACCCATTGATTATCTCACCCACGATGAACAATCCGTTCAGGTTTCCAATAACTGCAGCGCGAATCAAATCATCCTCGTCGTCGTCTCTCCACCCTCGCAACAATCCGGGCAATCCCATTGACACGTATTGGAAAAAAACAGGCATAAACACATGGTACATCATGAGAGTTCTGATGTTCTCTTTGATACTCCCTTTGCCCGCGTCCTTGTCGAACGCCTTCAGCTTCCTGCTGAGGGCACGCACCGCCTGAATCTCTTTACGGAGATACTGCTTGGGAGTAGTTAGGAACATGTTGGCTGCTCTGACAAGAGGGTTGGATGTTTGAAATGTATCCTTATCCTGAAGGTCTGCAGACTGCTGCGTTCTTTTTGTATCTCTCTCAAACTTTCTGACTGCAATCTCAATCGCCTCTTGCTCAGTCTTGCCCTGCTTCAACGCTTGGTCTTTGTAAAACATGTAGTTAGGAGTACCCCCAAGGAAGATTGCCGAGCGGTCACCAAACTTCACCATGTACATAGATACGTTTATCAAGAAGTCCACCGTAGGTCTAGGCACAAATTTCTGCATTGCATTCTCGCTGTAGCTCTCGATAGCCTTCATGATGCCATCGTACTTCCTGTCCTGCAGGTAAACAGAGTTTTCTCTAATCTCTGTCCAAACTTTCTTAAGTTCAGGAATGCTCTTGGCCGAATACTTGAGCCAATTTCTAGCACCAATATCGTTGGCGTAGGTAAAGGTGGAGGTGAGCTGCTTTACCATGATGACAGGACTCAGACCAAGTCGGGATATGATGAACACATTATTAAAAGAGTTGATATACGATGCCATCAACTCCTTTCGTGTTCCCTTGTTTGCAACCTTCTCAATCATATCCTTAATCAGGTTCATGGTCTTCTCACCGTGCCTCTTGATAATAGCACCCTGAACGTACTTGTTAGTGAAGAGTTTGTTGATGTCGCGAATAGTCTCTGCATAAGCTGCGAAATACTCCATGTCATTGATGTATGACATCAGAGCATCTGTTCCATCCATCTCCTTAATGTTCTTAGCGTTCTCTACTCTCGCACGAGTAGAAGCGCCATTCACCGAGTTGTTAAAAGCATTGTTGGTTGACAACAAATCCAAGGGTTCGGGTGTGAGTTCCTCTCTGTATATGCGCCCCGCATAGTGCTCGTTCCACGGCATGTTGGTTCGGTACACACGCTTATACACTTCGTTGTAGTGCTCGTAAAGTTCAGGGAAGAACTCTGTAACCTGCCAATCCGCAAACTCCTTGACCTCTTTATCGAGCTTGGAGGTAATCTCCTCCATAATCTCTTCGTAGTTCGGGCCAAACATATTCTCAAACGCACCGTGGTTAGCGGGGTCTTTGAACTGATTATACAGGTAGTACATCTCATTCTGACTGTACATACGAGTCCCCTTTAACACCCTCTCCAATTCCTCTTTAGTTTCTTTTGAAGGGTTAGCGTTGTATGCGTCTTGTGCTCTTTGTATTTCCTGCGGTCTAAATGCAATCTCAGTCTTTTTTCTACGATTCTCTCGTGCTCTTCTTTGCCAATTCTTGCCGTACAATTCTTCGAGCTTGTTCTTCACAGCAAACTCAGTGTACATGCGTCTCGCCTTAAAGTTGCGTGACGCTTCGTCAACCTTACCCGTAACCAAGTCTTGAAGTGCTCCACCAAATAACTCACCGGGCATTATGCTGATTTTATCCATCAAGCCATCAAGAGCTTCGGCTGAAGTAAGAAACCCTTGGATGCCTTCACCAATTCTTCGAGCAAATGCCTTTACTCTATTCTCTACTTCTTTTTTAGATGCTTCATTACCACGCTGTCTTTCTTCCTCCTCAAGTTGCTCCTTGGCATTCTCGTCGGTCATGTCAATATCGTTGCCTGTAATCTCTTTGTAGGCAATCTCGAACTGTCTGTCGTACTCCTGCTTGGCCTCGAACAGTTCCGCCTGCAGTGCGCTACGACCAAAAGCCACCATGTCGGCAAGAGTTGCGTTCACAATATCTAATGCCGCCACCTTGTTCGCGTCAGTATCTTCCATGACCAAGGAGTTGTTCAGCTCGATAATCATCTGAAGAGTAACCATCTCCATCTGCTCCGCAACCGTAGCATCGGGCTTCTTGTCTAACTCATTCCATTGCCTCTGCAATGATTCGTTGGCTTCGTACACTTGCTCTGCTGTTGCATCTTCAGGGAGGATAGAATCTCTAATCTTTTCTATCTGCTCCCGTGTGGCGAGGTCAACCTTGACACCCTTGCGCCTTCCGCTCTGCAGTGTCTCATAGTCAGCGTTGAGAATCTTGCTGATGCTTCTCTTGAGACTCTGTACGTTCTTGCTGATAACGAACTCCTCAATCTCGCCCTGAAGGTTTTCAAGATTGTCTCTGTTGGCTACCTCAATCTTGCGCAGCAAAGACAACACTTCCTTCTTCGTGTAAAGCTCAGTAGGCAACGCTTGGCGGATGAAGTTTCTCATCGCACGTTTCACGGACTGAATGTCTCTCTGACCCTTCAGTCTTTCTCTTACGGTAAAGCGAGCACGACGAACCTTAGCCGCCATGTCTTGAGTGGGCCTGATGCCCACGTTCTTTTGCAACGCAGCAATCAGTTGAGCTTGCTGAGTGGAAAGTCCTTTGCGGACTTTGGTAACACCCTTCTCCACAAACGTATCGCCCTCCTGTTTGAACTCAGGCTGTGACTCCATGAACTCAATCATAGCTGTCATAATCTCTTGCTCAGTTAATGGCTTGACACGTCTGCTGTTCTTACGTCTTTCTACTGCTTCGAACTGAGTAATCTTTCCGTTGACCTCATCACGCTTTGCGTCACGCTTTGCTACGAGGTCACGCTTAAACTCAGCCACCTTGCTACGCATCTCAGTAGAAGACATGGGTGTCTTTCTGCGCTTGTTGTTGCGCTCAAGTTTCGCCTTGTACTTATCTACCTTCTCTTGAATCTGAGCATTGGTATCATAGGTGGAACGCAAATCCTGTGCAAACTCAACGACCATAGCCTTGATTTCAGCGTCGGTCTTGTACGTGCTGCGAGCGTTCCTTCTCTCCAACTTCTTGCGGAAGTCCTCGACCTTCTTGTACAAGGCTTCTCCTGCTTTGACACCACCCTGCATATTCTTAAATGCATCAGGCAGCTTCTCAAAAGCATCGCGAGATACCTCAAGCGCAGCATCAACCACCTCGGCCTTCATCTTGCGAACGCGAATCAGGTAGTCACGAATCGTAGCGTCACGGAAGTTTGCGTCTCGTGCCTCTCCGATGATTTCATTCATCGACTTCTGCTGACGACGGGCAGGGCTAAATTCAGTGCTTGCGGGGATAGCTCCCTTTGTCTTCAAGCCCATGCCTCGCGCCACACCTGAAGCAAGCTGTGGGGTGGCCTCAACAAGAAGGTCTTGGTTGTCTTTCTTGAAGATAATCTTAGCCGTAGTAGAGAGGTTTCTGTATCCTCTTTTACTTGCGGGAACGTAGTTGTCAGAATCCTTGTCGGTAAACTTTCTTTCGAATACACCAACACCTTTCTTCTTAGCGAGCTTCCTGACTCTTTTGTCGGCCTCTTCTTGCAACTCCTTTCCAATGCGTGTTTCCGGAACTGCAAACTCCTGAAGGTTTTCTTGGATGGGGTACAGCCCATCGAACAAGAAGTGCTCACCTGTGCTAGGTAGCTTTCCGTTAAACTGCGGATGGGTAAAGCCCTTGGTTTCCACCTCAACCATCAACGCAGCTACATCTTTGGACTTAGGCACGGTCATCTTAAATCCACCCACCAAGAAGCCACCGTTGTCTTCCTTGAGGTTATTCTCACCAATCAATCTCACATCACCGTACTCCATCAGGAAGTCCTGCAGGTTGAAG
>TARA_R100001460_G_scaffold84086_22_pt1 | contig 15913 bp, 18 predicted proteins | sample TARA_R100001460 | Tara Oceans TARA_R100001460 (sample SAMEA2622190) | marine metagenome | biome: marine biome (ENVO:00000447); feature: surface water layer (ENVO:00002042); material: "saline water (ENVO:00002010), including plankton (ENVO:xxxxxxxx)" | depth 5 m | reverse complement strand
AAGAAGCCGATAAAAACAAAACAAACTATATTGAGGTTTTTCCCAAGTCTTTTGTAAACAAAGTTGATAGCCCCGATGTGGGGATGGGGTTTTCGGCAAACCCATATCAGGGCTGTGAGCACGGTTGTGTGTATTGCTATGCACGGAACAGCCACGAATATTGGGGTTATGGAGCCGGTCTCGATTTTGAGCGGAACATTCTTTTTAAGAAAAATGCGCCACAACTTTTAGAGGAAAAAATAACTTCGAAGAATTGGCAGGGAAATACTATCGTTTTTTCGGGAAATACGGATTGTTATCAACCGCTGGAACGCAAACTTGAAATAACCCGAAAATGTTTGGAAATAATGCTGAAATGGAAACACCCAACGGGCATTACTACCAAAAATTCTCTCATTCTCCGCGATTTGGATATTTTAAAAGAGATGGCAAAATTGAATATAATTTCAGCAAACATTTCAATCACTTCCCTTTCTGAAGAAACCCGCAGATTGCTGGAACCGCGAACGGCGAGCATCAAACAACGACTGAAAACCGTGGAAACACTTTCGGAAAATGGCATTCCCGTTCGGGTCATGATGGCACCGATTATTCCTTCACTTAACAGTCACGAAATACTTCCTTTGGTAAAAAAAGTGGCAGAACTTGGCGCAATAGATGTTGGTTATACTATTGTGAGATTGAACGGCCAAATTGCTGAAATCTTTAATGATTGGGCCCACAAAACCATCCCCGATAAAGCAGAACGAATCTTAAACCAAATAGCAGAATGCCACGGCGGAAACCTCAACGACAGCAATTGGGGAAGGCGAATGAAGGGTGAGGGAACCATCAGCGAACAAGTGAAAGACACGATGGCAATTGCAAAAAAGAAGTATTTAAAAGACCGAAAAATTGAACCGCTTGATGCTTCGCATTTTTTACAACTTAAAAACCCGCAGATGAAGTTGTTTTAAAGTTTTATTTCTTTCCTTCCCACTCAGCATAAAACTGTTTCAGAAAAGTTTCCATAAAAGCATGTCTTTCTTCTGCAATTTTTCGACCGGTTTCGGTATTCATCCGGTTTTTTAAAAGAAGGAGTTTTTCATAAAAATGATTGATTGTGGGCGCATCGGAAGCTTTGTATTCCGAAGGCGTCATATGCAAATTGGGTTTAATTTCGGGGTCGTAAAGCTTTCTGTTTTTAAAACCCCCATAATTAAAAGTACGTGCAATTCCTATTGCTCCCAACGCATCGAGCCTATCGGCATCCTGCACAACTTCCAATTCCTTTGAATGAAATTTTTGTGTTTGATTTCCACCTTTATAAGAAACATTTTCAATGATTTTTATAACGTGTGCGATTATTTCTTCGGAAATATTCTGGGTTTTTAGAAATTGACGGGCCTTTTTTGGTCCAATGGTTTCATCGTCATTGTGGAATTTGGAATCGGCTATATCGTGCAGCAATGCGCCGAGCGAAACGATGGTTCTGTCAACTTTTTCACTTTCGGAAATGAGCAAAGCGTTTTTATAAACCCGTTCAATATGGAACCAATCGTGGCCACCTTCGGCGTTTTGCAATTCGTTTTTCACAAATGCAATTGTCTTCTTAATTATTTCTTCCGAAGAAAATGAAGCCATTATTTATGGATTTTTGAAGTGATGATTTCTTCCACTTTGTCAATTAGCGTTTCCACTTCATAATCGGCAATTTTTATTGCGGGATGCGCGGTCATTTCCAAACGGACGCCCATTTGCATTGGGAACATTCCCCAGCGTTGTAACTTCCAGGAATTATTGAAGGTAACGGGAATAACATAACCATCGGGCACTTTTTTAAAGAGCGTTTGCAATCCGGTTCTTCGAAAAGGCTTGGGCACACCTGTTTTGCTGCGCGTTCCCTCGGGGAAAATAACGCCACTTCGCTTAAATTTCTGAAGGTATTTTGAAAACTTCACCATTTCAACAATAGCTTGCCTCGGGTTTTTTCTATCGATCAAAATAGAGCCGCCGTGCCTCAAATTATAGGAAACGGAAGGAATTCCTTTCCCTAATTCCACTTTAGAAATAAACTTGGGATGGTATTTCCGCAAATACCAAGTAATAGGGGAAATATCCCACATACTTTGGTGGTTTGAGACAATGATTATTGGGACATTATTCGGGATGCTGGTGTTAATATCGATATGGAAGGTAGTACCCAGCACATTTAAACAGCGAAGCAATGTCCAGTTTAAATAGTCAACACTTTTTTTATGTGCTGTGTACCCAAACCAGTTAAAGCAAATCCATTGTATGGGATGGAAAATAACGATTGTAATACCAAAAAGCAGGTAAAACAATACCGTAAAGGGATAACTTATTATTTTAGAGAATGCCACCATTTCCATTCAAAAGTAAGAAAACCGCCCTTAAAAAGACGGTTTTTCGTGTTCGACTATTTCTGTTTTCAAAATCGAAAAATTAATTTTTCGATTTCAACTTAGATTTCGATTTGTTCTTCAACGTATTTCGGTCTATGTAAATATAATTGTAAACACACAGTCCGACAATTAAGAGCCAAAATGCCCTATAAAGCCAATCGTTTATTTCCTTTCCAAATAAATGGGAAACCTTGGGGTCTTCGTAAATATTAAAGGCAAGTGCGCCAAAAGCGAGGATGCCAATAATAACGGTCAAGGGTTTGTTGAGCTGTATCATAACCTGTTTGGTTACTTAACAATATTCGTTATACGCGCCTTTTAGGTTTTCGGCAATCATTTGTGCTGGGCGGCCTTCAATGTGGTGGCGCTCGAGCATATGAACCAATTCACCATTTTTGAACAAGGCCATAGAAGGCGAGCTTGGCGGAAACGGAACCATATTGGCTCTTGCCGCATCTACTGCTTCGCGGTCAACGCCCGCAAAAACAGTTACCAAATTATCGGGCTTTTTTGAATTGTTTAAAGACATTGCGGCACCGGGACGCGCATTGGCAGCAGCACAACCACAAACGGAGTTTACAACTACCAAAGTGGTTCCTTCTTTTTTCAAAGCCTCTTCAACGTCATTTGCTGTATGTAGCTCAGAAAAACCTACTTTCGTCAGGTCTTCGCGCATGGGTTTTACTAGTTCGGGTGGATACATAATGTTTTGAATTTTATTGTATTAAATTAAGATTGCAAAGATACGAAATTTGAAAACGAAAAATTTTCAAATAAATCCCAAATTAAAAGCTCCAAATTCCAAATAAAACTTAAAAAGAAAACACTATTATCAATTAATCAATTTGTTTTTGGAATTTGGGATTTGAAATTTGGAATTTTAAATAGTTACCTTTGTCGGCTTATAAAAAGAAAAATTACAATTTCATGCTTCGTTGGTTATTGGCCGTACTAGGTTATTTTGTGTATCGATTTCCGGGTGCTATCGTTGGGTTTATTTTGGGAAGCTTATTGGATAACCTGAGCGTAAAGGGAGGAAGATTCCAAACTTCCTTTGGCACATCGCCACAACAAGTTACACCAGCAGATTTTGAATTGAACCTGCTTTCATTGGCTTCATTGGTGATAAAGGCAGATGGAAATGTGAGCCAAACAGAACTTGATTATGTTCGTCAATATTTTGTACAAGCTTATGGGCGGGAGCGCGCAAATGCTACCTTTAAAGTTTTTAACGAAGTAATAAAAAACCGTGAAATTTCGGCCCAAAACATTTGTTCGCTTTTGCGTCAAAGAACACGTTATGAAAGCCGATTGCAAATTCTACATTTTTTGTTCAGTATTGCAAATGCCGATGGCAGTGTTTCAACTGCTGAAGTAAATGAGATCAATAGAATTGCAGGGTTTTTGGGAATTTATGGTCGCGATTTTGAAAGTATCAAAGCGATGTTTTTCAAAAATCCAGACAGTGCCTACAAAATTTTGGAAATTGAAAGAACCGCCACTAATGCCGAAATTAAAACGGCTTACCGCACTATGGTAAAAAAATACCATCCTGATAAACTTCAACATATGGATGAAGCCTACCAAAAAGGAGCCCAGGAAAAATTCACAAAGGTTCAGGAGGCATATGAGCAGCTTCAGAAGGAACGCGGATTTTAATTACTTTCCAAAACTAATATTCAGCTAATTATTTTTGAAAATAGCATTAAAGTTCAAGAGTAATTTTCATTTTATGCGTTATTTTAGCCTTGGCTAAAAATAAAATATAGGTTAATTGAAAAATGTTTTTACTTTTGTACATATGTTTACATTAGCCGAAGAAAATTATATGAAAGCCATATTTCACTTAGAGCATGAAAGCGCAGGTGAAGTAAGTACTAATGCTATTGCTGAAAGTATGGCCACCAAGCCCTCTTCTGTAACGGATATGATTCAAAAATTGGCAGAGAAAAAGCTGGTAGTTTATAAACGCTATAAAGGAGCGAAATTAACCGAAAAAGGCAAAAAGATAGCTGCCAACGTTATTAGAAAGCATCGGCTCTGGGAAGTTTTTTTGGTAGAAAAATTAAACTTTCATTGGGACGAGGTTCACGAAATTGCGGAGCAGCTCGAACACATTCAATCGGAAGAATTAATTACCCGCCTCGATAAATTTTTGGGCAGTCCAGATTTTGACCCCCACGGCGACCCCATTCCCGACAAACACGGCGTTTTAAAACGAACAGAGAAAAAACTGCTTTCAGAAATTGAGAAAAATCAAAAGGGCGTTTGCGTAGGCGTGAGAGAAAGCAGCGCAGACTTTCTACAATATTTGGATAAGAAAAAAATCAGCATAGGCACTAAAATTACGGTGCTTGGCAAGGAATTTTTTGATGGCTCTATGATAATCCAAGTAGGTAACCAACAGTTTTTTATTTCGCATAAAATTGCTGAAAATCTGTATGTTCAAACACTTTAACAGGTTTTACAGTTACAATGCTCTTTCAAATTAATAAGAATTGAAAATGAAAAAATTAATAATCCTTATCGTATTAACGTTTGCTTTCAGCTGTAAAAATGCGCCAGAAGACAACGAAAAACTAAAGGTTGTTACCACAACAACCATGCTTACCGATTTGGTTTCTGAAATTGGCGGTGACCATATTTCACTGCAAGGACTTATGGGCGCCGGTGTAGATCCGCATCTTTACAAGGCCAGTGAAGGCGATGTTTCGAAACTTTATAAGGCCGATATCATTTTTTACAGCGGCCTTCATTTGGAAGGAAAACTTGTGGATATTTTTGAAAAAATGGAGGGCAAAAAAAACACTGTCTCCTTGGGAGACAGATTGCCAAAGAATGAATTGATACCTTCGGAATATTTCGCTTCAAATTATGATCCGCATGTATGGTTCAATATTCAGTTTTTTAAGCAATTTGCGCAACTTGTAACTGATGAGCTTTCAACAGCAGATCCTGAAAACGCAGAAAGCTATTCTGAAAACAATAAAAAATATCAGGAAAAACTGGATGCGCTGGAAAGTGAAATTAAAGCGACCATTGCAACCTTGCCAGAGGAAAAGCGCATTTTGGTTACCGCCCACGACGCCTTTAATTATTTCGGAAAGGCCTATGGGTTCAATGTTGTTGGATTGCAGGGAATTTCCACCGCAACCGAAGCGGGTGTAAAAGACGTTCAAAATCTTTCAGAATTTATAATTCAGAATAGTATTAAAGCCATATTCGTAGAAAGTTCGGTGCCAAGACGCACTATTGAGGCGCTGCAACAAGCGGTGCTTTCAAAAAACCACAATGTTGAAATTGGCGGTTCCCTTTACAGCGATGCGCTTGGTAGCACCGGAACGGAAGAAGGCACCTATATCGGGATGTTCAAATACAACGTAAATACTATTGTAAACGCCCTTAAATAAAAACAAATTTTAAAGAATGCATGATCAAAAACTGGCAGTACAGATAGATGATCTTACCGTAGCCTATAATTACAAACCGGTGCTATGGGATATTGACCTGTCTGTGCCCGAAGGGGTTTTAATGGCAATCGTTGGTCCAAACGGGGCGGGAAAATCTACATTGATAAAAACAATTTTGGGCATTATAAAACCCATTGCCGGAACAGTTTCCATTTATGGGAAACCCTATTCAAAACAACGGAAATTGGTAGCCTATGTCCCCCAAAAAGGAAGCGTGGACTGGGATTTTCCCACTACCGCACTTGATGTAGTGATGATGGGTACTTATGGAAGTTTAGGTTGGATAAAACGACCCGGGCAGAAGGAGAAAAAGATTGCCTTGGAATCCATGGAAAAAGTGGGGATGCTCACCTATAAAAACAGACAAATAAGCCAATTGAGCGGCGGACAGCAACAACGGGTATTTTTGGCCCGAGCTTTGGCACAGGACGCAGCTATCTATTTTATGGACGAACCCTTTCAGGGGGTTGATGCAACAACCGAAATTGCCATCATCAATATTTTAAAGGAATTACGAAAAGCAGGTAAAACGGTAGTTGTGGTCCATCACGACTTACAAACCGTCCCAGAATACTTTGATTGGGTAACCTTTTTAAATGTGAAAAAAATAGCCACTGGTCCCGTAAAGGAGATTTTTAATGATGATAACCTTACCAAGACGTATGGGATTAACTATAAAGTGGCGGTTAATAAATAGTCTTTAGACGGTAGTCGATAGACGGTAGAGGGTGGACGGTAGAATTTAATGATTTGTAAAAAGATACAGTTATGGAAAATCCTAAATTTAAATTTGAAGAATTGACGGTTTATCAAAAATCACTGGATTTTGTGGATGATGTATATTCAATTACGAAAAAATTTCCGAAAGATGAATTGTATGGATTAACATCACAATACAAAAGAGCATCGGTTTCCATTTCATTAAATATAGCTGAAGGAGCTGGTGATACCGATACGCAGTTCAACAGATATTTACAAATGGCTTGGGATTCATCAAAAGAATGCGTTGTGTGCTCTACCATTGCTAAACGGCAAGGTTTTATTTCGGAAGATGATGATAAGGCCGCAAGAATAAAACTATCAGAATTAGCGAAAATGACGATTTCACTCCAAAAGTATCTTAAAAAAAGTAAATAGAGGGTAAACGGTAGACGGTAGACTATTGAAAAATTCGAAATAATAAAAAATCTCACTTAAAAAGTACGAAATAACAAACCCAAGACCAAACCCACTACCGACTACTGTCTAAAGACTACCGACTAACTAAAGACTACCGACTAAAAAAACTGTCCACTAAAATGCAAGAATATTTCAACTTACTCTGGACCGATTACACCCTGCGCACCATAACGCTGGGCACGGCAGTGCTTGGGGCAATTTGTGGTATGCTGGGAAGTTTTGCAGTACTTCGGAAACAAAGTTTATTGGGCGATGCCATTTCACACGCAGCCCTTCCGGGCATTGCATTGGCGTTTTTAATTACAGGCGCTAAAGATTCAGGAATTTTATTGCTGGGTGCTTTGGTTAGTGGGTTAATTGGAACATTTTGGATTAGGGGAATTACTTCAAAAACACATCTTAAAAGCGATACCGCACTGGGCTTAATTCTTTCCATATTTTTCGGTTTCGGGATGTTGTTGCTTACATTCATTCAAAAACAACCCAATGCCAACCAGGCTGGATTGGATAAATATCTTTTTGGCCAAGCCGCGACCCTTGTGGAGAGTGATGTGCGATTGATGATTATCGTGACTGGAATTTCACTTTTTGTAATGCTCCTTTTTTGGAAGGAATTCAAAATACTTCTATTTGATGCAGATTACACCAAAACTCTTGGTTTCAACACCAAATTTATTGATGTACTGATAACCTTTTTAATTGTACTCGCTATTGTTTTAGGACTTCAAACCGTGGGAGTTGTGTTAATGAGCGCCATACTATTAGCACCTGCGGCGGCAGCTCGGCAGTGGACCAACAATCTGGGAACTATGGTTTTGTTTTCGGCTTTAATAGGAGCTTTTTCAGGAGTATTTGGAACTGCAATAAGCGCCAGTCAAAACAACCTTTCTACCGGGCCGGTAATTGTTTTGGTTGCTGGAGTACTTGTGCTGTTTTCCTTTATATTTTCCCACAAGAGAGGACTTCTGTTCCGTGAGATCCGTTTTCGTAAAAATCGTACAAATTTAAAGCTTATGAAAACCCTGCAGTTTATGTACGGCATTGCTCAAGAACACGAAAATATTTCGCATCCGCACGCTATTCGTATTCTGAACAATTTTCAAGGTTTTACAAAAGGTTCGCTTAAAAAGTTAGAGAATGAGGGCTGGATTGTCATAGAAGGGCATCAATGGGCAATGACCCCAAAAGGCTACAAACAGGCAAAGGAAATGTACAATCAAAAACCAATGAATGAGTAATCCGCAAATAGAAATACAGCTAATTGCAGCCATTGTGGCCATGGCCTGCGCCATTCCGGGTGTGTTTTTGGTACTTCGGAAAATGGCTTTAATAAGCGATGCTATAAGCCACTCTATCCTTCCTGGAATTGTAATCGGTTTTTTTATAACGCAAGATTTAAATTCCCCTTTACTTATTCTTTTGGCCGCATTAACAGGTGTTATCACCGTTGTTATGGTAGAGTTTATCCAAAAAACCGGATTGGTTAAAGAAGATACTGCCATCGGTCTTGTTTTTCCTGTTTTGTTTAGTATTGGCGTTATACTTATTGCAAAAAACGCAAACGATGTACATCTTGACGTAGATGCTGTATTGTTAGGTGAACTGGCCTTTGCACCTTTTGACAGAATGATGGTGGGAGGTGCGGATTGGGGCCCAAAATCTCTTTGGGTAATGGGAAGCATTTTATTTATTACGGTAAGCCTTTTAATATTGTTTTTTAAAGAATTAAAAGTAACCACTTTTGATGCCGGACTTTCTTCGGTATTAGGTATTCCCCCTGTGGTTATGCATTATGGGCTGATGTCGGTTTCTTCTGTGACCGTTGTGGGCGCCTTTGATGCGGTTGGAGCAATTCTAGTAGTGGCTCTAATGATAGCACCCGCAGCCACGGCCTATTTGCTTACCGAAGACTTGAAAAAAATGATCGGGCTTTCAGTACTATTCGGTGTCTTTTCAGCAATTGCAGGCTATTGGGTTGCCAATTTTCTCGACGCCTCCATTTCTGGGTCTATAGCTACAACTTTAGGAGTAATCTTTCTGATTGTATATTTATTCGCTCCTAAAAAAGGGCTTATTTCAGTTTTGTATCGGCAGAAACAGCAACGCATTGAGGTTTCACTCATAACATTTTTGTTGCACTTAAACCGCCACGAAGAAGAAAGTGAAAGACATATCGATCACCTTCAAGAGCATATTAATTGGCAGGCTGTTCGTGCTAGAACCGTATTGGATTTAGCAGAAAAAAATAATCTCGTGGAAATAAAGAACGACGTGGTTTCCCTTACTGAAAAAGGATTGGCTTTCACCGAAAAATCGTTGGAATACATTATTAGCAACAAAGATGAAAAGATAGAGCCTATGAAAGAAGATTTCTTCCTTTTCCGGGGATAATATATACCGAAATTCGGGCAATGCAGAGATCCTTGATTTTTAACAACTGGTTTTTTGGCACTATTTTTTAATGTATCTTTAAAATTGATAAATCATATAAATAATGAAAAACTCACTTTTAGCAATCATCATGCTTTTTTCAACTTTTGCTTTTGGCCAAGAAGACTCCGCGGAAACCCCTAAAATAGCCGTAAAAGTTCCCAAAGGGGAAACCATAATTTTAAAAGGCATTTCCATTAAATTTATGGAGGTGGTGGAAGATTCCCGTTGTCCCGAAGGTTTGGACTGTATCTGGGCCGGACGAGCAATTGTTAAGGCAAAAGTTACCACAAATGGAAAATCTGAGGAAAAGCTGTTAACTTTTGGAGAAGTAAGACCTGGGGAGGAAAAAAATACAAACCTCTATAGTTCCGCAACATTCGCTATTAATGGATTGTCCTTAAAACCATACCCCACTACTGAAAGCGTAGGTAATATAAATAGCTACGTTTTATTGGTTTGCGAAGAGAAGAATAAGTAATTAATGACAGCCGCAATCTTTTTTGCCACATTTGGTTTTACCGCCATCAAGCGTGCCACTTGAGTTTTGACGCGATTCAAAAATTGGGTTCCAAACAAACTTTTTAAGCAAAAAGCCTGCTGCAATGGAAAACGTTATTAATACCAATATTGTTTGCATAGTGCAAAGATAGTTTAAAGAATTTCAAGCCACAACTATGGCTATCTAGAAAGAGCACTGTACCAAACTATGCCTTCGAAGTTAACGAAAACTGCATTTGCCACAGTCAGAATGATCTCCTGGTTTATTCTTTTTTTTTGCGGTTTCAAATGGACTCCAGACAAAGCGAGTTATAAGAGAGCACACTGCTACTATAAAGGCTACCAAGACAAGTAAAGTTTGCATAACAAAAGAATTTTATTCTATTTCAAAAATTGATAGGCTGCCAATGCTACAACATAGGCAATGGCGCTCATAACGAACAACTGCCACATAGGCCATTTCCAACTGTTGGTTTCTTTTTTTACAATTGCCAAGGTACTCATACATTGCATTGCAAAAGCATAGAACAGCAGTAACGAAACTCCACTTGCAAAATTGAAGAGTGGACCGCCCAAAACTGGATTTATTTCCGCAGCCATTCTATTTTTAATTGTCTCCTCTTCCTCACTTCCTACGCTGTAAATGGTTGCAAGGGTACCCACAAAAACTTCCCGTGCGGCAAAAGAACTTACAATGGCAATTCCAATTTTCCAATCGTACCCTAATGGCCTAACGGCAGGTTCAATAGCGTGACCTATTCTTCCTATATAGGAATGTTCCAGTTTATAGGAATCTATATGCATATCTATTTCTTCCTGAGAAAGATTTTGCGAAGCATATTCATTTGTAATAATTTCTTCAGCATTGTTAAAATTTCCCGGGCCATAAGACGCCATTACCCATAGAATTATCGAAATAGCAAGAATTATTTTTCCTGCTCCAAAAACAAAAGCTTTGGTTTTTTCAACTACGGTTATAATTACGTTTTTAGGCAAGGGCAGCTTATAATTAGGCATTTCAACCACAAAAAAACTTTTGCTGCGTATTTTTAAAATTTTGTCGAGCAAATAGGCTGAAAATATAGCGGCACCAAACCCCAAAATATACATAAACATTAGGGTAAGCCCTTGCAGGCTGAAAATTCCCAAAACTCGGGTGTCGGGAATTACCAAAGCAATTATTATTAAATAAACAGGCAACCGGGCTGAACAGGTTGTGAAAGGTGTAACCAAAATGGTTATCAATCGTTCCTTCCAATTTTCAATATTACGGGTAGCCATAATTGCTGGAATAGCGCAGGCAGTTCCCGCAACAAGCGGCACCACACTTTTTCCGCTGAGCCCAAAACGGCGCATAACGCGATCCATTAAAAAGACCACACGGCTCATATAGCCTGTTTCTTCCAAAATTGAAATAAAGAGAAAAAGAAACGCAATCTGCGGAATAAAAATAACGATTCCGCCAAGTCCCGGTATAATTCCTTCAGCTATCAAATTTGTAAAATCCCCTGCCGGTAATGTGTTTTTGGTCCATTCGCTTAAAGATGCAAAGGTGCTGTCTATAAAATCCATGGGGTAAGAACTCCAATCAAAAATAGCTTGGAAAATAAGGAGTAGAATTCCGAAGAAAATAACATATCCCCAAACCTTGTGGGTCAAGATACGATCCAACCGGCTTCTTAAATCCTTTGCGTTTGCAGTGTCTATATGAAGGGTCTGCTTCAAGGTCTCATTTATAAACTGATACCGCGCCACCGTTTCCTTTTGTTGAAGTCTTTTCAGATTGCTCACAGATTCGGTTTGAAAGGAAGCTACCCCCTTTAATTCATTTCGGTCCAATTTTCCAAAATTGACGTCTTGGGTTATTACCAACCATAATTTATAAAGATCTTGGTTGGGAAATGCTTTTCGCAAACGGTCAAAATATTCGGGAGAAATGCTGGAAGCGTTCAAGCAGGGTTTTGTGGAAAGCTGGTTGTAGTTTTCTATCAATTCCTTTAAATAATCAAAGCCAAGATTTTTGCGTGAGCTGATAAGTGCAATTTTGGTTTGCAACTTTTCTTCAAGCAAGGGTATATCTAATGTTATGGCTTTCCGTTTCATACGATCAGACATATTTATGGCAAGAATGGCAGGGATGCCCAAATCTTTTATTTGTGTGAAAAGTAGTAGATTTCTCTTAAGGTTTTCTACGTCGGCAACAACTACTGCAACATCGGGAAAGTCTTTATCGTTTTTGTTTAGCAGCAGTTCTATTACCACATTTTCGTCCAGTGATGAAGCGTTAAGGCTATAGGTTCCCGGTAAATCGAGAATGTGGACTTTACAGGCTCGGCCAAATTTGCAGGTACCCTGTTTTTTTTCAACAGTAATTCCGGGATAGTTCCCCACTTTTTGGTTCAGTCCAGTGAGCCGATTGAACACAGAGGTTTTTCCAGTATTTGGGTTTCCAATAAGTGCAACGTTTATGTGCTTTGCCATTATTATTTATATCAATTCAATTTCAATCTTGCTGGCCGTTTCCTTTCGAATGGCTAGATGGCTTCCGTTGATGTTCAAATATAGCGGATCATTGAAAGGAGCCATTTGTACCAAAGAGACCTCATTACCGGGTAGACAGCCCATCTCCAATAGCTTTAAGGGAACAACATCTATTGAAAATTCCTTGATAATGCCGCGTTGCCCTTTTTTAAGTGAAGCAATAGTAATGACCATCTTTTTATTTAGATTGATTTTAAACAAGGCAAAAGTAAAGGAAAAAAAGGACGTGGGAAAAGACCTTTTGAGATTTTTTAGGCACTGCCGTTTTTCAACCTGCAAGAAATTAATCTTCCTGTTTCAAAATTTGGATATCTGCCAATAATTTTTCAATGGCCTCGGGATCTGTACCGTCGTAAAAACCACGGATTCGCTTCTTTTTGTCCACAAGTATAAAATTTTCGGTATGTACCAGATCGTTTTCGGAATAGGGAACATCCTTTGCCGCGAGATACGATTTTCTTGCTAGATTGTAAATTTCCTTTTTATCACCAGTCACCAAATTCCATTTAGAGTCGTTCACGCCTTTTTCCAATGCGTATCTTTTAAGTTGACCAACGCTGTCAATTTCTGGAGTAACGGTATGCGAAAGCAGCAAAACCTCATCATCATCTTTCAATTCCTCTTGAATTTTCACCATGTGATCTGTCATAATAGGGCAAATGGTCTGGCAAGTAGTAAAGAAAAAGTCTGCTACGTAAATTTTGTCTTTATAATCAGCTTGCGTGATTGTCTTCCCGTTTTGGTTGGTGAGGCTAAAATTTGCAATGATGTGGTATTTCTTTACGTACTGAAGCGTGCTATCAACGAGTTCGGTTGAAACATCTGCCGGTTGATAAATTTTCAGCATCTCCTTTGGCTTCATTATTTGATAAATTATAGTGATGATTATGGCCGATAAAACCAATAAAACCACTGCAAAGAATTTATATTTTTTGAAGAAAGTAAGCATTGCGTTAAATTTTAGACTCAATTAATAGATTTGGCTGCAAAAATAAGTTCTAAAGCTATTAAAATGAATACATTTAACATCATAAATTCTATACACAGAATCTAGATTAATCAATCTTGTTTTATTATGAAAACATTACTACTCCCCATTTTAATTTTGATTTCCTTTTTATCCTTTTCCCAGAATTTTCATTCAGATGATATCACCGAAGCTGAAGCAAAAGCTGCAACTGGTTGGTTTGGAAAACCAGTAAATATGAACACAGGGAATTATGACCTAAAATACCACAGATTGGAATTTACGGTAAATCCTTCTCAGGCATTCATTACCGGGAAGGTCACTTCGCATTTTGTGGCCAAGGAAAATATGAATACCATAACCTTTGAACTTGTTGATAACATGACGGTTTCACAAGTTACACAGCGCGGAATACCCCTTAGTTTTACCCAAAATAATGATGATGAGGTTGTAATTACGCTTCCACAGATGCAAGCTCAGGGCGTATTGGATTCACTATCGGTAAGCTATTCCGGTAACCCCGTAAGCTCAGGTTTTGGTTCTTTTGAAACAGACACCCACAATGGTGATCCCGTGATGTGGACGCTTTCGGAGCCATTTGGAGCAAAAGCATGGTGGCCTTGCAAACAAGATTTGAACGATAAGATAGATATGATTGATGTTTATATTACCACTCCGCGTTTCAATCCTTCAAATGAAGAATATATAGCCGTCGCAAATGGGCTGGAAATAAGTCAAACAATTAATGGCAGTAACAAAACTACACATTATAGGCACCAATATCCTATTCCCGCATATTTGATTGCCATTGCAGTAACCAATTACACGGTATATTCACATACTGTTGACAATAACGGCAATCCTTTTGAAATTGTAAATTACATTTATCCCGAAGACCTTTCATACGCACAGTCACGTACACCTGTAACCGTGGATATTATGAATTTATTTGCAGATCTTTTTGAACCCTATCCTTATGCTAATGAAAAGTACGGCCACGCACAGTTTGGCTGGGGTGGCGGCATGGAGCACACAACGGTTTCGTTTATGGGCAGCCTTAGCCGTGGGTTGATTGCACACGAACTTGGTCACCAATGGTTCGGTGATAAAGTTACTTGTGGCAGTTGGCAAGATATCTGGCTGAATGAAGGTTTCGCCACATATCTTTCAGGACTCGTTATTGAAGATTTTGATGGTCCATCAGATTTTAGATCATGGAGGCAGGATAAGATAAATTCCATCACAGATTCGCCAGATGGGTCTGTGTATGTGCCAGCGCAGGATACAACTTCGGTCAATCGAATTTTCAGCAGCAGGCTTAGTTACAATAAAGGCTCCATGGTGCTGCATATGCTTCGCAAAAAACTGGGCGATGCAGTTTTCTTTCAAGGTTTGAAAGATTATTTGGCAGACCCTACTTTATCTTACGGCTACGCTAAAACTCCAGACCTCATCAGAAATATGGAAGCCGCTGCAGGAGGTGAGGATCTTTCGGAATTTTTTAACGATTGGATCTATGGCGAAGGCTATCCGCGATATACTATTAGATGGAATCAAGCTGGCGGGCAGTCGAATATAAATGTGGTGATTTCCCAGACCCAAAGCCATTCATCGGTTTCATTTTTTGAGGCGCCCGTTCCATTGCGGATAAACGGAACGCAGGGAGAAACCTTGGATATTGTGCTGGACAACACTACAAATAACCAAGCATTTCAGCCAGCAGTGGGCTTTATGGTACAAAATGTTCAGTTTGATCCCGATTATCATTTAATTTCCCGCAGCAACAATGTGGTTTTGGGAACCGAAGATTTTACACTGGATCAACAATTTATTCTTTATCCAAATCCAACTTCGGGAATAGTCAATTTGGAAAAACCAGCTTCTATAAATATTCAAAATATCAATATTTATAATACTTTGGGGCAATTGCTATATTCTGAAAAATATTCAGGAACGGTTGATATTTCGAAATTCTCAAAAGGAATTCTATTTTTTCAAATAGAAACTTCAGAAGGCACAATCAATAAAAGAATAGTAAAGGAATAAAACGTTTTTCCATACAAACGTTCTTCTAAAAAAACAATAAATAAGCGGGAACCTACCCGCTTATTTTTTTTGCAAGCTCTAAAAGGTTACTTTTGTGCGATTTTTTGCTGAACCTGACACTGGCAAGCAAAAAAAAATTTAGGCTCGATTTTGGTAATGAGTGATTTTAAAATTGAGCTTTTTATAAAATATTTATTTAAAAAACTATGAGTCCATTTGCTGTTAAAGCTATACAACTTCTTTTAAGTTTATCATTATTGATCGTGCTGCACGAATTGGGGCACTTTATTCCCGCAAAACTATTTAAAACCCGTGTAGAGAAATTCTACCTCTTTTTTGATGTGAAGTTTTCGCTCTTCAAAAAGAAAATTGGC
>TARA_R100001460_G_scaffold1862_4_pt1 | contig 15971 bp, 18 predicted proteins | sample TARA_R100001460 | Tara Oceans TARA_R100001460 (sample SAMEA2622190) | marine metagenome | biome: marine biome (ENVO:00000447); feature: surface water layer (ENVO:00002042); material: "saline water (ENVO:00002010), including plankton (ENVO:xxxxxxxx)" | depth 5 m | reverse complement strand
CGAGCCATGACCGAGTCTCGTGACAGACCTAGCATACGATAGCACAAAGAGTGTAGCGTTCTAAAGTTGGGTATGTCTTTTCCAGTTAAAGCAAACCGTTCCATAGTTCTATCCTTGCCCTCGTCAGATGCTTTCTTTGTAAAAGCAAAATAACCTATCTTATCAGGTGGAGTTCCTTTTTGCATCTCCATCTCTATTAGGTTAAGAATCGTTGTAGTCTTTCCAGTTCCTGGAGGTCCAAGAATAATCGACCATGTAGAAGGATCTATACTCAAAATGGATCCTCGCCCATACTAGGTAACTCAAAGCTATCTTCTTGAGAACTAAACTCAGGTATATACCAAACAGTTACACCTTTACCTTTTACATGGAAGAAGTGATCGCCCCCTCCTAATTCTCTGAGCCTTGCAGCAATATGGTTTCTACCATAATCCCTAAACTGTTGCCTACCAAAATAATCAATTAAATCTTTTAACCTAAAATAAGTTTTACTTTCTTCTGTCCAAGGCTTACCTAATAATAACTCGTCTCTTGATTGGGCTTGTGCACGCTCTGTACAAAAAGACTCTAATAGTTCTTTGAACTGTCCGTGAACGGAAACATCGTCAGGCACTTCGATAATAGATACACTATCTAATAATTGTTGGACTACCGTTCTCCAGTTGTTTTGTCGCATAGTTAACGGCATAAAGTTTAATTCATCCATACATCTTCTTTGAAATTTAGTTTGGTTTTGTAACTCGTCTGTTGTAAGTTCTATTCGATAACCCTCTACATCTAAAAACCAAATAGGAGGAGTAGAATCCTGCTTTTGTAAATTACTAAATTGTGGTAAACCTCCAGAAGAACCAACACCGTATTCACATGTTCGACAAACGGCAGCATTACAATGAGATGCGATAGGTTGGTCGTTACACTTATATTGATAATCTCTATTACTTAACGACTTAATAACAGTCAATACATCTGCAGCACCAAGTGGAGGCTTCATATATTGAAAGTTCTTTTCTTCTAACTTCTTTTCCCAATCGTCTGAAAACTTCTTTCTTAAAAACACACCGACATCAAATAACCCATTATTCCTAGTTCCTTCAGGAAAGCCCATACTACAAAGTATTTTTAAACAAGGTGGTGCACCCTCCAAATCTTTATCTGCGTTATCTGCTGATATAATCTTTAGGCTTTCTAATTGCTTCTTACTGATTACTTTGCTTTTTGCATATTTTAAAAATTCTTCTAAGTCTGTTATTGCTACCCCTTTATCATCGTGAGCATACCTAGTTGTACGTTTACCACCGAAGTAAGGCATATTTAAAGTGCTACCTCTATCACCTTTTTCTAACAAAAGTTTAGTTTGTTTGGGGAATATCTCTGCCGTTGCATAACCTAACACCGATGCAATATCTTTTAATTTATGTTGAACAATAGCACAGCTGACTGGTTCAGATAAAAACACATATACATGTGCACCCCCTGATTTAGACCGTGCCACTACAAAAGGAAGTTCATTAGTTTGTATTAACTTAGTTACTAAATCACTATGGTTTAGAGGATATTGATCTATATCAATAGCCCCCCAAGTACACGTATTGTTTTCAGTAATAGGTATAATACCTAATGAACTTTTGCCTTCTAAATGATTTTTCCAAAGTTCTTGTAACCGTAAATCGTCGATATCCTCTGATATGATACGGTATCTTCCCTTTTCTTTTCCTATGCCGTTACCCTCTTCTGAAACGAAAGAGCCATAAGCCTTTCGTAACCCTGCGAATAACTGTGCGAATTCCTTTGCTATCATAATAAAACAGGGGCAGTTTTCACTGCCCCCTTATACCTAGAACGGTACTGAGTCGTCGAGATCGGTGCTTGTTGCACCTTCTTGATCAGGTTGTTTTACTTTTACATCTCCTGATCTAATACCTTTTAAGAAGTTACTTGCTTCAATAAGAAAAGGCTTACTGTTAACAGCTTTATCTAAACCAATAGACCAACCATACCAAGAACCTTGGTCGTTCTGTTCACCTATAGTTTTTACTAGATAACGAAACATGAACATTGGGGCTTCAACTAGATCGCCTTTACTATTCTGAACTTTCCTTTGTTTCATCTGACTAATCCACTTTCTCGCTTTACTTAGCTGAGTCGATGTCATAGTAAGAACGGCTTGTTGCCACTCGGTTTCTTCTTGGTTAGTGATCATAACATAGAAATGGGCTGTCTCTTCGATATAATTACCGTTTTCTAAAACAAATTTATTCTTATCTGTCTTTGTGCACTTGCTAAGTATCTCCCTAGTATGGTCAGGGTTAACTAAACCACCCCCACTATTATCACGAGACTTCCACTCTATGTACTTCTTTTGATAATAACAAGGAACAACAATAAGTCCTTCGTCGCCATCAGTACACTCCGAAGTAACAGTATTATAAATGTGACCTTGCTCTGCCCCCTTTACATACTTACCATCGTTCTTATTAAGTTGAGGACTACCTGATTGGATAATCCTTATAAAAGGAACAGAATAATCGTCAGTAGTTGTTTCTTCTAACCCTGTACCTACATTTAATATATCGTCATCTACTACTATAATAGCTGACTCTTCTTTCTTTACAACTGCTTGTGCCATTTTTTCCTCCTATGACTTTGAAATTTTAGTTGTGAAACCACTATACAGACCAAATAAGTTAACAGGAATATCCGTTCCCTTTTCCATTTGTTCTCTAGCGAATGATTTTAAAGTGGCATGGTGAACACCCTCTTTAGTAGTATAACTTTGCCCCATACTATCTAAAGCTGACATGACTTCTACATACTTATTGTCACCTCTGCCAAACTGCGAAACAACTTCACGCTTTATGAGTTCTCCGAAACCGTTTTGCTCTAACCAAGAATGTGCTTCGTTTGCTCGGTCTTTTGAGATATGAGCCGTAACAAAAGGCTCAACCTTTACTTTAGTTCCGTCTTTTAATTCAAAACTAGATAAACCAACCTCTGCTAAAAGGTCAGGTATTTCTTGTTCTGCTATTTGTCTTATTCTAAACTTAAAGTCTTTAATAGATTCTTCGTAATCTTTTACTTCCTTTTGTTTATGAATAAGTTCGTTAGCCAACGTCGACAACCGATTTAACTCATCAGTTGTTGCCTTGACATTTAAGGTGTTTATTGCCTCACCACTGAGGATATCGTCAAGATTTTCCATCATACTCTCCAAAGTATTTTAGGTTAATATTTATGGGTAGATATAGTGCTTCTTGTCTATCCCACTTTAGCATTTTAAACTTCCCATCATTTACATGGGAAGCTATACTGCATGCTATACCAATAGCAGCAGGATCTCCCATGAGCAACAAGTAGTCGTCATCAGAGAACTCATTTAAGCCTTCTCGCAACCGTGCAACAGTTGGAGCAGAACTAAATACGATTTGTCTATTAGGAGGTAGTAGTGTTCTTATTCTGCCAAACCTCGTAGCACCTGATATATTTTTAGTGCCGAAGTCTTGGACTACATAAACTGTAGTATTTTGTTCCATTCTACTTTCTCCATTTTATTTAATTTAACTTACTATATTATTATATAAATATAAATAGGTATTTACTGGTAGTCTAATGTAATTTTAAAAAGTTTTTGCTTTTTTTATTTTTTAAAAAGCTCGTCATAATCTCATAATATCATAAGAGCATACCTAAGTCTTTGTTTTTACTGAACAAGTACTCTATGAGATTTGTTTTTACAATATGATAGATAAAGGGTCGTAAGCAACTTTTTTCATAAAGTATATATATCTCACTAGATATTATTATAGTATAGTAATTTTAGAAAGAAGAAGGAGAGAAATTTGTTTAAGTTTAAAACTAAACCGTATAAGCATCAATTAGATGCTTTAACTGTTTCCTGCGAAAAACAAGAATACGCATTGTTAATGGATATGGGAACAGGAAAATCAAAAGTATTAATAGATACCATAGCACATCTTTACGATAAGGGCGAGATTAATTCAGCTTTGATTCTTGCACCGAAAGGTGTTTACAAAAACTGGGTTGGACAAGAGATACCAAACCACTTACCTGAGCACATAGAATATAAAGTTGCTTATTGGGCTTCGCCCTTAACACAGAAGATAAAAAATCAGATAAAAAGTATTTGGGATCCAGAGTGGGATCTACATATATTTGTAATGAATATCGAAGCATTATCAGGAGGTAAGGCTTTAGAAGTAGCAAAGAAGTTTTTGTTTAGGCATAAGAATGGACTTGGTCTTGGATCGTTATTGGCTATAGACGAATCGACAGTAATAAAAAACCCTAAAGCAAAAAGAACTAAGAACGCAATAGACTTAGCAAAACAAGCAAAGTATAAAAGAATACTTACAGGTTCACCAATAACTAAATCACCTTTAGACTTATATTCTCAGTTTGCTTTCCTTGGCGAATCAATACTAGGCTTTAAATCATATTACTCTTTTTGTTCTCGCTTTGCAGATATGATTCGTAGGTCTGCAGGAACACACCAATATAATCAAATACTTGGGTTTAGAAACTTAGATGAACTTACTGATCTTATTAAACCTAATTCGTTTAGAGTTACGAAAGAACAATGTTTAGATTTACCAGAAAAAGTATATACAAGACGATCTATAGAGTTAACCCCTGAACAGAAAAAAGTATACGACGAAATGAAAAAGAATGCAGTTACTATATTAGATGATATGGAACAAGTTACTGCAAACGCTGTTATAACTCAGCTATTACGACTTCATCAAATAAGTTGTGGCTTTTTAAATACAGATAGTGGTTCTAGTGTTGAATTAAAAAACAATAGGTTAACTGAACTTCTTGGTATTTTAGAAGAAGTAAACGGAAAAGCAATTATATGGGCTAACTATAGACACGATATATTAGCTATCCAATCTGCTCTTAAAAAAGAATATGGTGATAAATCAACTGCATCATACTTTGGTGATACTCCAGGAGAAGAAAGACAAAAGATTGTCGAGTCTTTTCAAAACAACGACGATCTTAGGTTTTTTATTGGTCAACCCAAAACTGGGGGCTATGGTCTTACCCTAACTGCTGCTAATACAGTAATTTATTATAGTAATAGTTATGATCTTGAGGTAAGGTTGCAATCAGAAGACCGTGCACACAGAATCGGTCAGGAACAAAAAGTTACTTATATTGATCTTGTTTCAGAAAAAACGGTTGATGAAGTTATAGTAAAAGCATTAAGACAAAAGATAAATATAGCTACACAAGTTCTAGGAGAAGATTGGAAAAAATGGCTGATTTAATTAAAACATTTAAAGACTTGAGAAAAGAAAACGACTTGACTCAAAAGCAAGTATCGGAAGATACAGGTGTTAGTGTCATTACAGTTTATACTTGGGAAGCAAGACAAAGACAACCAACTCTTGAAAACTTCGATAAAGTATTAAATAAAATGGGATATGAATTAAGTATAAAACCATTGGAGGCAGTTTAATGAATATTGATAGACTAAGAGTAGAAATAGAAAAAGACGAGGGTTGTAAGTACGAGGTATATTTAGATCACCTTGGGCTACCTACTTTTGGTATTGGACATCTTGTAACAGAGTGGGATGACGAATATGGAAAACCTGTTGGTACTGAAGTTTCCGAAGATAGAGTCAATAATTGTTTTCAAACAGATGTTTTTGGTACAATAGAAGAGTGTAAAAAACTATATGATAACTTTGATCAAATACCAGAGGAAGCACAGTTGATCTTATGTAACATGATGTTTAATATGGGCAGACCTCGTCTTTCTAAATTTAAGAATATGAATAAAGCTATTGCTGAGGAAGACTGGTTTGAAGCAGCAGTTCAAATGGAAGATAGCCGTTGGCATAAACAAGTAACTAATCGTGCTAATCGACTCATAAAAAGAATGGAAGACTTAGGTATTAAGGAACAAGTTGCTACTTAGTCAACCCTTTTTGTTTCTCATATGTCCTAAGACCACCAAGTCCTAACATTCCCATTAAGACTGTCATAAGGCTACCCATATCAAATGTTGGCAGTTCAGGTATGACTACTCCTAAATAGGCACAAAGGAACATGGTTACTGGTGCAAGAACAAAATGCCAACATAAAGCTACTCCACAAGTCCAACCGATAAATGGTCGCCATCCAGCCACAAATATCGATTTATGCGTAGCTTCTGCTTTGTTTATCTCTAGCTGACCTTTTGCTAACTCTTGAGCATGGTTTTCAGCCATAGTTGCCACTTCATGTGCCAACTTGTTCTTCATATCTTTATCTTCTATAAACTTACCAAGAAGATTACTTACTGGTCCTATTAACGCTGTTAACATTATTGTCTCCTTTATGTTCGTGACCCATCCATATACCAAACACACCTGTCATTACACCCATAACGACAGATACAAATGCAGATTGACTAGCAGTTGGATCTTCTAAACCCATAAACCATTCTGCACAACGCCAAGACATTACTGTACTAGCAAGCATCATTAATCTTGGTAGTATTTTCCATCTTAAAAAAGTATCTACATTCATTGTATTAAAATCTCATTTAGACCAAAGCCCTCTAACAGAACTAAAGTAAAAAATAATAACAAGATTCCTCCAGCTATTAGCTTACCACTAAAATTAGTAGAGCCAATCTTAATAGCAACAAACTCATTACCTAGTATTCTTAGAGATAACTCAAAACTATTTTGACCTATATCTAAATTTACTATTTTCTTTTTATCTTCTGTCATGTACTTTTCTTTTTTAGTTTATTTTGTACAGACTTACTAAGCTCTTTTAAATGAAATAATTTTACACTTTTAGAAGTATGCGTATTACCACTATGTAAAGTACCGTCTTTCATTTTATGAGACTTCCCCTTATAAACAGTTCCGTCTTTTTTATAATGTGTTTTCATTAGTATATCCTCACTCTCTTTGGATCTATTTTTGGTATAAGTTTACAAATACAATCATATACTTGCTCTTCATCGTTTTTCATATAAGTTTGGTTACTTAGCTTTTTATCGAAACTTAAACAATCATTTACGTTCCTAAAATATATTGCTCCTTCTGCAACAAACCCATTTAATGTACAGTATAGCATAAATGCTGTCATTTCGCAATACTCCGTAAACTTTCCATGACTTGATCGATGTTTGGCTCTTTTCCATTCGGATTTAGTTTACATTTATATTTTCGAGGACAGCCAATATGAATATCTGTAAATTCTAATTCATATGTTTTTTGAGCACCAACATAAACACAAGCCATTTTATCTTTAAAAACTTTTTGTAGTTTAAGTCGACAAGTTGTCATAACAGGTTCAATTATTTCACCTCTTTGTATCTTTTGTTGTCTTGTATAGTCTTTAGGTGCATTGTAAAGTTTACCTTTTGCAAACGCTTTTATTGATAAAACGATAGATATTATAAGCACTGCTAAGACACAAAATATAATACCCATGGTTTGTAAAGTATCTATAATTTCTTTTTGTTGTTGTCGCTTTTCTACTTTTCGTAAACGTACAGCTTCTTTTGCTTCATTGATTCGACTTGCACGTTCTGCTAAAATCTGATCCCATGCTGTAGGTCCAAATCTCATATTAATAATTGTTTTAAGTTCTTGACGCTTTTCTTCTAATAGTTTTCTATCAATAAAATCTGTGGCTGTAGATTCAATACCAAACTGTTCTTTTATACCTACAGTACCAGACTTTTTATTCATTTGAGCTTCGCCCTCAAAGAACCCATCTATCTGCTTTGCTATGCCAGAAATATCCTGCACGGTGGAAATATTTGATTTTATGAAGTCTACAGATTTCTGTACTAGGGCGATGCCAGTGAGGATTTCAGCAACAACCATAGCTACCTACTTTTGTAATGAATCTAGTATAGCTTTCGCAGAACTTGGCTTGGGTACATTTATATCATCCAGATTACCAGTTCTTGAGGTTGCACTAAACTCTCCATCGTTACCTATAAAAATTCTTCCTAAAACTTTTACAGCTTCAGAATGTGCAGGACTCATTTTTGATGCTTGAGCCATTGCTCTTAGCTTAACAGGATCTATTAAGGCTTGAACTAAAGCGTCTTCTCTAGCTTTTCCTCTTATCTTATTTACGAAAGTTAAAACCCTTCCAGGACGTGTAAATACGCCAACAAAACTTCTTGCAGCAGTTAACAAAACATTATTTTCTTCTTTTGCGACTCTTGCACTTACATTTGTTAAAGCAGGTTTCATTGCAGTCAAAACTTTATTTAAATTTTGAACATATTCTGGACTAAATAATAAACCTAACTTATCCTTATTGTTTCGTATATAACTACTCATAAGATCTGTATCGGGAACCATTACACCGTTTATGTTCTGTACTAAACCTGCATTTTCATCAGTCATTTCTTTAAATACTCTTGCTTGAAATATTTTCTTTAACTGTGGCTCTCTATTTAAAATAGGAATAACTTTTTGAAAACGAGTTATATTTTCTGGTTGCCAAACTAAACTAAATAGTTTTTCTGGTTCTCTAAGTAACGCACCACCTAGTTCTAATGTCTCATCTAATTCTGATAAAGAAGCAGTTCGTTTTGCATTTATCTGAGTAATAATTTCTCCAAAGTCTGATGCGTTATTTAACTTTGCAAGAGCTTCTGGTGAAAGATATTCTTTCATAACCGTTCCATACTTTTCTACAAAAGCATTATGAGCAGTAGTATCTATTTTAGTAATTACACCATCACTATTTCTTTTTACAACATTTTTTAACCAATGTTCACGAATAGAATCACCAACTTGAACGAGAAGATCTCCGTTTTTAGGATCCTTTTTTAACAAGTCAGCTACTTCTAAAACAGCTGTCCTACCAGTTTTATCTGGAGTCATTACTAAGTTAAATGCTGCTTCAGGATTTTTAGCCGTTCTTAATTTAGCTACAGCAGAAAGTTGACTGTTACGAAACTTTTTTGAGAATTCTGCAAAGCCATCGTCTAATAATTTTAATTCCTCGGCTAATCCTTTAGGTGCGTTTGCTCTCGAAAGAACACGAGTTCTTGCTGTCTCTAATGCTTTTACCATTGAACTTATTGTTTCAGGATAAGGAGCATCCTCTCCTTTTAACGATTTCAAATAAGCCTTACGCTCTAATCTTCTCAGGTCTCGTAAGTTTTCATTTAAGGTTCTTAATGAAATATTCTTTACACCAATCGCTCCACCTTTTTCTGAAATAACAAAAGCATCATATACTTTGTTTACAACTTTTAATTCTTCTGCACTTAAAAAAGGTCTATCAGAAAAAGTCTTCTTTAAACTTGCTGCAATATTTGCTGCTTCTGTGGGCTTTATACCACCTTTACCAATAACAACACTATCAATATTTATACCAGTTTTTTCTGACCACTTTTTATAAATTGCTTCGTATGATGCACTAAATTTTTGGTTTGCTGATTCATAAGCACTACCCACTGCTTCTTTTACAGAAGCACCTACTTGCGAAGAATTTGCTATTGAAACAGGAAGATTAGCAGCATCATCTATTATAGAATTTATTTCTTTTAATTCATTTTTATAAAAGTTCTCAACAGCCGATTTACTCAACTCTACCGTTTCTGTTAAACCTGTTCTAACACCTTGACCTACCTTTTGTAATGCAAGCTCACTAGTGTCTATTGTTTCTACATTAGGGGGCATACCGTCTGTGACATTTCCTTTTATCGCTTTATCTACTTCACCACTTGCTAATATTTGTTTTTCTAAACTAGGTGTTGCAACAGCAGAGCCAACAGACGAACTTGAAGATTTAGCTAAAAGTTCTTCTTCCCTTGCTAATTCTCTAGCTATTTGTATTCTATTAGCTTTTTCTGCAGCAGAAATTCCTGGTTCATCAATACTTGCTATCATTACTTGAGCAGAAGAGGGCTGAACATTTGCGTCGGCACTTGCTTTTGCAGCAGGTGTTTTTACCCAACTATCATAGGCTTTTATAAAAGATTCTTCATCCATGTCAAAACGAAGTTTAGGTGATACTATCCCTAGCTTTGATAAAATAGGTCTTCCAAATTTATATAATAATTGTCCACCTGCACCACCTAAAGCACTCCATTTCGCAGTATCAAGTGCCTGTCTTAAAATATCATCGTTTGTTACCTCAGGAGATAATATTCCTGTTTCTCGTGCTAATTTTAATCTAGCTAGTTCTGTTGCAAAAGCAGCAGCACTTGCAGCAGCAATATTAGCTACACCACTTTGACCAACTCCTGGAATAAGTGTTGTACCAAGAGCTGCTGAAATTTCAGCAATAATAGTTGGTATGTCTCCTGTTAGATCAGCAAGGTCTCCAGTAAGTAAATCTGCAGCACCTAGTGGGTCAAGAACATTATACTTACCTTTAAATTCTGGACGAGGATCTAAAAATTCTAATCGTTTACTTTGTGGACCAATTCTTAATCCAAAATCGTAATTATCGTCTATAAGTCCTTCTTCTTTAAAATATTTTTTTAAATTAAAAAGAATATTCTTTTTATTTACTTCTGGATTCGTAACACCACTTGCACTAATTTTTGCTCTTAAACCAATAGGAATCCCCTCGTTTAACACACCTGCAAGATTCATATCTATTTGTTCTTGCGAAGGGTCAAACGCTGTCATAGAAAGATCATTTTCTAACTGAGTGTTATCAAAAGACGATGTCATAAGTCTGTTTTGAATTGCATCGAGTGCTGCAGTAGGTAAGGGTGCTGTTTTATTTGTAGCATTACTTGCAGCTTGTAACCTTGCTTTTTCAGCTTCGTCAAAAATTTGGTCTAATATACTCATTGTTTAAGAGCTTCCCGTATTAGTTTAGACTCTTCACTGCTCAAGCCTAATAAAATTTTGTTTATTTGTTCTTTTGCTGCGTCAGCCACGCTTTTATTTGAATTATTTAATAAAATACTTATTCCTGATATTTTATTCTTTAAATCAGTAAGTTCGGGAGATAGTGTTGATGTCTTTCCTCCTCCTCCTTCTGGCTTTGGATCTATATTAGGATCGTTACCCATAGCTTTTTGGTATTTGTTAAATTTCATATAAGATAAACCATTTAAAGCAAAATTTGTTTTTCCTACATACATTCTCTCATATAAAGTTGTGTCAGGTGATAATTCTTTTATCAGTTTAATAGGATTGTATCGAAACTGGTCAAGGTCAGTGTTTCCGTTTTTCTCTTCCATCTTTCTTGTTTTAGAAAAAAATTGATTCATCCTTACACCAAGAGCATTACTAGATAAATTTATAGCATTACTAACACCGTTAATAACTTTATCTTTATTTACGAACCAATCACCATCAGCAATATTACCACCACCTATTGTTTGTAATGCTGCAGCAACATCTTTATCTGTTAGTTTTCCAGTTTCTCTACTAGACGCTAATGCAAAAGCATAATCCATAATAGCAGACATTAAATTTTGATTATTTCCTGCTGCTTCTTTAAATCGTTTAAATATATTAGATGTCTTTCCTGAGTTACCAGAAATTAAGGCATCAATATTACCACCGTCATATTTCGCTTCTTGTTCTGGACTCATAACAAAACCGAAGTTTCCTATTTGTAGCTTCGCTCCTTCAATTAAAGTTCCTAATGCTTGAAAAGCACCTACAGACTCATCACCAATTTCTTTTGCAAGATTTTGAAGTATAGAGTCACCTATGTAAGCAGCACGAACAAACCCAACTTGACTTTTTTCTATTTCGTTTATAATGGACTTATTCTTCACTTCATCGATTCCTCCTGCTCCTGGTGGACCACTGTAAAAAGAACCGTCTGGACCCATGTAAACAATATTACCTTTTGTTTCTTGTGTTAACTTTTTTATGCGAGCCTTAACTTGTTCTATTTCTCTATTTATTACTTCTAATGGTCTTCCAGCAGCACCAAACGAGACACTCTTTTGTTCTTGTTCTAAAGAGGCTAAATCGTTTTGTTCTTTTTTTAGTGCCGTTCTATTATCAGGCTGGGTTGTAGCTTTAGCAATTTTTGCTTCTATTTGTTTAATTTTTGATGCATTCTTTCCTGGGTCTTTTTTTAACTCTTCAAGACTAGTTTGAAGTTTTAATATTTCTGGTCTGGTGTCTGTAGGAGTTATTTCTTTAGTTATTTTAGCTTTTATACTTTGTAACTCTGCTTGTAGTAGTCCTCTTTTTCTTGGGTTTTTTTCAGCAAAGACAGCTTTATTTAATTCTTTTTCTGCTTCTAATAAAGCAAGAAACCCAGATTTTGAAGGATTTAAATTACTAAAACTTACACTAACTTGAGAAATATTATCTTGTATTGAACCTGTTTTCGTTTTATCCGTAAAACCTTTTATCGTATAAGATTTTGCAGGATCATAAACTATATCTCTAAACTGATCTGGAAATTTTTGTTTAAAAAAATCAAACTGAACTTTATCATTTATCTTTACATCGGCTTTTACAAAATTACTTGCGTTTGTTTCATTCGTTTCTATACCACTATCTTTAGCTAAAGCAAAAATAGCTTGTGGTATTTTATCTATACTTACACCGTCAAATATACTTCTGTTCTTAGCTATAGCTTGAAACAAGTCACCTCTTACTTCTTTTGGAAATAAATTTGCTGTAGATGTAATTGCACTTTCTATTGCTTTTTGTTCTTCTTGATTAAATTTCTTATCTTTATATAAAAGGTCTGTTAAGTTTTTGCCTAACTTAGCTGTGTTTTCGCTTTGCTTTTGTTTAAACTTTTCATAGTTTGCTAAAAGAGCAGTTTGAGATTTTTTATCCTCTTTATAAACACCGAAGGCTAATTGCATCATAGCTGAATCTTTTGCCTTAGTTTTTGCTTTCGATACTTTTGCTGCTTTTCCTCCCTCGCCTAAAGCAAGTCCAAGAGTTTGTAATCCTGTTTTATTTGGATCGGCACTTAATAAAGATTGTCCTATAGCAAGTGCAGCATCAGCCCACGCAGGAGTTTCTTTTTCAGGGTCAGTTCCAAAAAAGTCTTTTACCATTTTCTTTGCTTTTGCTGGATCAGGCTCAGCTTTTGCAATCAAACCTTTATATAATTTATCAACTTCTTTTCCACCTGTTGATAATTTATTTAATGCACCTAATATTTTTGTTATTTCCCCACCACCATCGTAAAAAGATTTTGCTTTTTCTGTTACCTTTTCAGGGTTATCTGTAGCTAAACTATTAATATCTTTATTATCCAACTCATTAAAGTTTACATTCATTCCTTCTGGAGCAAAAACACTTTTACCTACTTTTTTTAAATCAGCATTATCAACTTGATTAAAACTACTTTTTAAATCTATCTGTGGTTCTTGTTGTACATTTGCAAAAGGAACTAGCCTTTGATCACTAAGCCCACTAGTATTAGCCCCTCCAGTGCCTTGGTCTAAAAACTTTGAACGACCTGCTGTTTTAAACTGAGAGTTATTTAACAACATCTCAAAGGGGTTCATTACCATTACTTACTACCCCCTAAACTAGCAAAGTTAAAATTACCAAGTCCTGATGAATCATTACCAAAAGGTCTATAACCTAACTGTCCTGCTAATCCTAATCCTGTTGCAGCAACACCACCTATCTGAGAAAGTAACGACGGAGTTGGAGCAGTAACAGAAGTTGTAGTTTGCTGAGAAGACGGAACACCCCTTAATATATCACTAAAGAACCCTAATCTTTGGTAAGGCTCATAGGCTTGTTGTAACTCTGTTTGTCTTTGTGCATCAAGTAACGCTTGAGCTTGACCTTGTTGTAAAGACCCAATACCTAATAAATTAGCTACATCTTGTTGTTGAAGTTGTTGTTTTAATCCACCTAACCCTGCTTGCTGTCCAGCTAACTGTCCTAATAAACTTCTTTCTCGTATTTGTGCGTCAGCTAAATTTCTAGATTGTTGTAAAGCAGACTCAAATCCTGCTGCTCTTAGTTGACCTGCAGACTTAGCTTGCTGGTCTAGTACGTCTCTTTGTAATCCTCCAGCAGCAATAGCTGACCTCGATCCTCCGAATGCTCCTTGACCCACGCCCTGTCCAGCCAATCTATTTTGTGCAATTTGACCTTGTCTACCAATATCAGATAAAGTTGTATCTACTACTTGTTGAGTATAAGGATTAAAAAATTTAGCTATTCCTTCTGCACTATATGTTTCATCTACAGAAGGTCTACCTATTGCATCGGTAATCGTATCACCTGCAGAAGAGATAAAAGGTTCAAAAGCCCCTATACCTTCTCTAGTTTTTTCTATGGCTGATTTTTGATCTGGGGTAAAACCTGCTATATTTATATCAGGTATATTTACAGGATCTTGTGATTTTTGATAACTTGATTCTAATAACTTACGAGCATAGTCTTCTAAAAAAGGGGCTTGCCTTGTAATGGTGGTTTGTTCTGTAGTTGCCATTATGCTCTCCTCGCATTTTGATCAGCTTTTTGTTCAAAAGCCCTCATAATCCCTGCCATAACTTTTGCTCCTTGGTCAGGGTTGTTATTACCTGTTGGATCTGCCCCAGCTACGGCTTTTCCTGTTTGTACAAACTCTGTATTAGATAACCTTGTAGGAATGGAATCACTAGTTGGTGATCCTGGACCAGTAATATACCCACCATTGGCAGCATTTAAAAACATTCGTCTGTTAAGAACATTATTTAGTAATGCCTCATAATCAACATTAGCTAGAAATTCTTGAGGATCTCTTGGTGCACCCTGTTTTTCCTGTGCAAATAAAGCAGATTCAGGAGGAGGGGTTAACTCTGCAGGTAATGGAGGGTTTTCTCCTCTTGCTAATGCAGCATAATAATCATCTACAATACTGTTTTTATTAGAAGCCTCTATTTCAGGTACTTCTGCAAGTTTCATAAGTTCTTTCCCTACTGTAGGGGTTAGTCCTGCTGTAACAACTTGAGGTATAGTTGCTCCTGCACCAGAAAGTAAACTCGATCCTGCTGCAGCTGGACCTGTAACAGCATATTTTGCTCCAGATCCAATAGTAGAACCTATTGTAGGTACAGTTCCTCCACTAAACCCTGCTACTGCTTTATCGAGTTGTGGAGCCACATATTTTCCACCCACATAAGAAAGACCAGCATTTACAAGAGATTGTTCTACACTTTGTCCTGCAGCAAGACTTCCTAAACCAGAACCAATAGCACCACCAATTCCTGGAAGTAGTATATTACCAACGATAGCACCAATAGTTGGAAGGAACTTTTTTAAAGACTTAAAGAAAAACTCTGGCTGTCCAGTTATAGGGTTTCTAGAATTTAAAGCATCACCAACAATATAACTCTCTGGCTGTTCTATACCAACTGCACGCATTTGTTTAAAAATGTCTTCTTTTAATTTTGGATTACTAGCCAAAACTTCTTTAGGAATAACTGTTTCGCCCTCTGCAGCATGAACAATATAAGTATCTTCATACCTACCTAAACTTGCTAAACCTTTAGCTTGGTTTTCATACGGAGCAATCATGTTGATACCATAACTTATAATAATTCATTTTACAATCCTTTTATCTATATACTCACTATCGCACTTGTTGTAATTCTTGTTTTTGATAATTCTTGAATACTAGCTAAGACATGTAATCTATCTGCATGACCAGCTTGTACCTGTAAAACTTCTCCACTTTTTAAAATTATATCTTTCGTTAAAAGCTCTACTGTTGTTTTAGCAGCGATGGCTGAATCCTTAAATAAACTAAAAGTATGAGCAGTTACTGCTCCTGCTGAATTAAGTCCATTTCCAACGACAGTTACTGTAATAGTAGAGGCGTTAGATGTATCGTCATTAGATACTAAAATAGAACTAACTACAACGGCATTAAAATCGGCATCACTAGGAACTGTAAATAGGGTCTCAAGATCAGTTGCTGTTAAATCTATTTTTGCATTTGTAATACCTTGAATATACTGTGGAATACTGTTTATTAACATCAGCGTCTACCATCCTCTCGTATATCAATTCTTGGTGTTCCTAA
>TARA_R100001460_G_scaffold59302_1_pt1 | contig 15998 bp, 8 predicted proteins | sample TARA_R100001460 | Tara Oceans TARA_R100001460 (sample SAMEA2622190) | marine metagenome | biome: marine biome (ENVO:00000447); feature: surface water layer (ENVO:00002042); material: "saline water (ENVO:00002010), including plankton (ENVO:xxxxxxxx)" | depth 5 m | reverse complement strand
TGTTGTTGAAACACCAGTTGTTGAAACACCAAAACCTAAAAAAGTCGAACCTAAAAAACCAACTTGGGAAATAAAAGATAGAGTTTATAATTTAAAAGGTAACAAAAAACCTTTATCATACATGTTAAGAGGCTCTGGAGTTTATTATTTTGATGAGGAAAAAGGTTACGAGAGAGAATTAAAATATTGTGAAAATCAAAGAACACCATTTGTTGATGAAATGAAAGGTGATCAAAGATTAGCTCATATTATTTTTAGAAACGGAAGTTTGTTTGTAGAAAAAGAAAAAACAGTTTTACAAAAACTTTTGTCTTTGTATCACCCGCATAAAGATTCTATATACACAGAATATCAACCTGCGCAAGAAGCTGCAGACGAAATAGAAATATTAGAAATGGAAGCAGATGCAATATTAATGGCTAGAGAACTAGATATAGATATGGCTGAAGCAATAATGCGTGTAGAGAAAGGCTCTGAAGTGTCTAAGCTCAGTTCTAAGGAGCTTAAAAGAGATTTACTAGTGTTTGCTCGTAATAATCCTGCTTTGTTCTTAGAATTAGCCGCTGATGACAATGTACAGCTTAGAAACTTTGGTATTAAAGCTGTAGAGCTTGGTATTATTAAACTAAGTTCAGACCAAAGAAACTTCATGTGGGGTTCAAATAATAGAAATATTATGACAATACCATTTGATGAGCACCCATACACCGCTTTAGCTCATTGGTTTAAAACTGATGAAGGTATGGAAATATATGCAAATATAGAAAAAAGATTAAACTAATCAAACTGTAGAAGCGGTCGCTCTACGGGGCGATCGCAAACTACAATAAAGAAATATGGTAAATATAGATACGGTATATCAAACAGTTTTAGCAATAGCTAACAAAGAGCAAAGAGGTTATGTAACTCCGCAAGAGTTTAATCTGTTTGCTAATCAAGCTCAAATGGAAATATTCGAACAATATTTTTATGATGAAAATCAATTTTCTAGAATACCTGGTAATTCTACAGAATATTCTGATATGCTTGATTTGTTAAAAGAAAAAATATCTATATTTAGACAAGAAGCAAACATTGCGTTATCTTTGTCGTCAGGCTTAGGTGTTTTTCCATTTTCAATGTACAGGCTTGGTAATATACACGTTGGAACAAGCAAAGAGTATAAAGTTCAAGAAGTTAATAAAGACGAATTGCTAAACATAAACAACTCTATAATAGCTCCTTCGTTAACAACACCTGTTTTTATAAAAAATGGTAATGAATTTACTGTTTATCCTATTGGCGCTTATTCTGGCTCAATTGTTACTTATATTAAAAGCCCAGCTCCTGTTAACTGGAGTTACAATGTTATTGATGAAAATGCTATTTATTATCCTAACTCTTCCGCGCATTTTGAGTTACATCCTTCTGAGCAAACTAGTTTAGTTATGAAAATACTTTCTTATGCTGGCATAACATTAAAAGATAACACATTGTATCAAGTAGGCGAAGCTAGTGAAGTTAAAAAAACACAACAAGAAAAACAATAAATAAATGGGATTAATAAACGAAACAGCTAAAAACTATTACGATACTTCAAATTTAAAAAACTACGGGCAATATCAATTTGTTTCTCTAGATAGAATTATAGATCAATTTATTATCGCTTATGTTGGAGAAGACAATATAATTCCAAAAGTAAAAAGAACTACAGTGCAATTTCATGCAATGAGGGCTTTGCAAGAATTAAGCTTTGATACTTTGAAGTCTATAAAATCTATAGAAGTAGAAGTTCCGCCTACACTATCACTGCCCTTACCACAAGACTATGTTAATTATGTAAAGTTTGCTTGGAGTGATGCCGCTGGTGTCGAGCATAGAATATATCCTACTGGTAAAACCTCAAATCCTTTTCCTATAAAACAAAACTCTGATGGAACTTATGATTTTGATATAGATAATGATAATATTCTTGATTCTACTAAATTAACACATCAAAACACAATTGCAAAAGGTTTTGGGGTAAGTGCATTACCAGCAAACACTACAACAGTAGATTTATCAAATCTACCTGCAATATCTACAACTAGTCTTGGCAACACTAACACTATAACAGATAACACTTCAGACTTAGAGGTTGGTATGTTTGTTTTTAGTGAATTTTTTCCTTACGGTACTAAAATAACAGCTATAACACCTGGTTCTGGTGCTCCTGGCGTTGGAGGTACAATAACTCTTGATAACCAAAGTACAAATAGCTTTCCTTTTAATATAAACACGCAAGAACTTTTGTTTTCAAAAGATTTAGTAGAGATATCTGATACGTATAGAAAATTTAATAGTCATACTTCTACAACAAATACTGATGACTACGAAGATGATACTAGATGGTATGCAGAAGGAAGAAGATATGGTATTGATCCTGAACACGCACAAGATAATGGAACTTTTTTTATAGATGAGTTACAAGGTAGAGTTTTTTTTAATTCTGCTCTTACTGGCAAAACTTTAATAGTAAAGTATATAAGTGATAGTCTAGGTACAGATGAAGAAATGCAAGTTCACAAGCTCGCTGAAGAAGCGATGTACAAGTGTATAGCATACGCTATAATGTCTGCAAGAGCTAACGTGCAAGAATATATAGTTCGTAGATTTCAAAAAGATAAATTTGCAGCTGTAAGAAAAGCAAAATTAAGATTATCAAATTTAAAACTAGAAGAATTAACTCAAATACTTAGAGGTAAATCTAAACAAATAAAACATTAATATATGCCAGAGACAAAGCACACTTTTGCTTCAGGTAAAATGAATAAGGACCTGGACGAAAGATTAGTACCTAATGGTGAGTATAGACATGCTGTCAATGTTAGAGTAAACACGTCTGACGCTTCGGATGTTGGTGCTCTTAATAATATATTAGGCAATGATCTTGTTTTTCCTAGTGTTAGAAATGGTAATGCGTTTAACTTACATGCTAACGCTCAATGTGTAGGAGCGATATCTGATGAAAAAAACAATTGTTTTTACTGGTTTGTGCAAAATTTTGACTTATCTGATTTAATACTTAAATATGATACTCAATCTAAAACCGTAATACCAGTTTTAGTAGATACTTTTATAAATACACCTAGCGCTGTTTTGAATTTTCAAAGAGATAATATAATAACAGGCATAAACATAATTAATAATTTATTGTTTTGGACTGATAATTATGGTGAACCTAAAAAAATAAATATAGATAACTGTATTTTAGGTACTAATAATTTCTCGCCTTACACTACTCATACAAAGCTTCATAATCCGATTTTAGATACTCTTTTAGGGGTAAATGCTCCTTACACTGATTCTAGCGTAAATTTAAAAGAAGAACATATTACGGTTATAAAAAGAGCTCCACTTAGAGCTCCGGAAATGGATTTAATTTCTTCAGGTCTTTTTAACATGCCTGGTGTTGTTCAAGAGTTTAGATTTTCTGATGGTGCGGGAACTCTTTGGTCTCCAGGAAATTACACTGGCGCATCTTCTCAACTTGTAGTAAATGGTACTAACACTTTTGGTTTAAGAATAAATAGCTCTAGTGATGGCCTACCTTACAGTATAGTTCCAGGTGAAACAATAATTCAATTAAAATCTGTACAAGCTAACCAAATTGGTTATGATACTGACAGTGATGGTTTTGTAGATCAACTAAACGATAGCTTTAATCAAGAGTATTCTTACGCTAGCGACTATGATATTAGATGTAAAATATTAAAACATGATGGTTATGGCACAACATCTTCACCTGGACCAAGTTATACTGGATCACCTTTGCAAGGATATGCTTGGGTTTTTGTTGAAATACTTTCTATAAAACCAAACACAACTTTAAACAAATCAGACTGGGTTGTTAATTTTGAACAAGGTGTAGACAATTTGTTTGAAGATAAGTTTCCTAGATTTGCTTATAGATATAAATACATAGATGGTGAATACTCACCATACAGTCCTTTTACTCGCGTAGCTTTTAATGCTTCAACATTTTCCCAAGATACTATTCGTGGCTATAATTTAGGCATGAGAAACGATTTAAAAGAAGTTAAACTTTACAGTTTTGTAAATAAAGACGCTAGTATTCTTGGTCAAGTAATTTCTAAAAAAATACCGCATGATGTAGTTGGTATTGATATACTTTATAAAGAATCTAACTCTCCTATAGTATATGTTGTTGAGTCAATATCACCAAAAAATACAAATGTTTGGTCTGCTGTTCCTTCATCACCAGTAGCGGCTGCTATTGGAAATGGAGTTTACAGTATAACATCTGATACTATATATAATGTTGTTGCTGAAAACCAACTTTTAAGAAGTTTTGACTCTGTTCCTAAAAAAGCTTTAGCGCAAGAAGTTACGGGCAATAGAATTGTTTATGGTAATTATGAGCAAAACATAGATTTAAGTCAAGATCCTATTAGTTTAAATCTTTTTTATTCAAATAGCTCTTTTGTTATACAAGACGAAATAGGTGTTCCGTCAATAAAATCAATAAGAAATTATCAACTAGGGATTGTTTACGAAGACAAATACGGAAGGCAAACACCTGTTTTAACAAATAACGAAGCTACTTTAAAAATACCAATAACACAGTCCTCTTCTCCAATAAAACTTGAAGCAGAAGTCTTATCGCCTCACCCGTCAGAAGCGCAAAGTTATAAATTTTATATAAAAGAAACTTCTAGCGAGTATTACAATTTACCTTTAGCTAAATGGTACAACGCTGAAGACAATAACATATGGCTTTCTTTTATATCTGCAGATAGAAATAAAATTGATGAAAACGATTATTTATATCTTAAAAAAGCCCATGGTAGCGATTTTGCTGTTTTAACACCTAATAAATACAAAGTATTAGCTATTTCTAACGAAGCGCCTGACTTTATAAAAACCAATAGAAAACCACTAGGTTCTCTTGCGCAAAACAACTCTGATGCAGAGCCTTTGTTTAACGACTACACTTTTATGCCTATAAAAGGTAAAACAGAGTTTAGAATAAATTCGTTTTTAGTAGATAGTAGTGGTTTTAGTGAAATTGAACAAGCTCAAAACTTAGAAATGGTTTTGTCTGATCCAAATACAAATAATTTTTCTGATAGATACAAAATAACTAGTGCAAAAAAAGACCCTTTAAATGACGTTGGCTATATTATAGTTTTAGATCGTCCTTTTGGAACTGATATAAATTTTGTTGAAGACTCTTCTTCAACAGCTTCGTTACCTGTTATAAAAGATGGTGTTACTTTAGAAATAACTAGTGGTAATGTAGAGAACAAACCTGAATTTGACGGTAAGTTCTTTGTTAAAATAAATAAAGATTTTAATATAGTAAATAACATTTTTTCTTACTCGGGTAATGTTGAAGATCTATCTATTACTCACCAAGAGCCTTTACTTTATTACACAGACACTAATGTAAATCAATTTACTCAGCCAGGTGGTAATGGTTGGAACGTTTCGGGCACGCAAATACGTAGATCTTCTAACTCTTCTTTTACCTTAAACGGTAACGCGATACCAAGAGCAGAGCAAAGCTTTGGCGATGGGACTAGTTTTAGTACTTTAGATTCTAATGGTCCAAGATGGTTTATAGACAAGCTTCCATATGAAGGCCTTAAACAAGGACCAAGTCAAGGTGGTAGTAGCGGAACTAATAATGGTATAAATGGTTATTATATAGATATTTCTTTTTCTGGAATACCTATAGCACCAGGAGGAGATTACTTAACTAGAAATGATGATGGTTGGGTTGTTGGAAGTACTGCAAACACTTACACAGACCAAGAAGTAACAATGACTGAAAATTTAAATGTTGGAAAACAATTTTATTTTGCAGACGATCCAGATCAAACTTTGTACACAATACAAAACGTTGAAATTATTGATATATATAATTATATTGACTTTGTTAATATTTACTCTACTGTAGCTATGAATTCTGCTAGTAACTATAGAAAAACATGGAGGTTAAGACTAGACAAGCAAATAGTTAATCAAACTTTTGATCCAACAGCTAATTCAATAAATCAAGTTTCTAATTCAAATCCTGTGTCTATAAACTTTGTAGAAAGCCGCGTAGAAAGAGACGGCTCTGTTAGATTAACAAAGAATCCAGCTGTTTTTGAAACAAAACCAAAAAGAGATGAAGGTTTAGAAATTTATCATGAAGCTAGTGAATCTTTTGATATATCAAGAATAGGTCAGCAAGAGTTAAATTTTTATAATTGCTATGTTTTTGGAAATGGCGTTGAGTCTAACAGGGTAAGAGACGATTTTAATGCTGCTAAAATAGACAATGGACCTAAAGTTTCTGCAGTGTACGAAGGTGAATATAAAAGAGAAAGAATTAAAAACGGTTTAATATACTCTGGGTTATACAACTTTAAATCTGGTCTTAACAATTTAAATCAGTTTATTATTGCAGAAAAAATAACTAAAGATTTAAATCCTACGTACGGCAGTATACAAAAACTTTTTTCAAGACAAACAGATTTAATTGCTTTTTGCGAAGACAGAGTTGTTAGAATATTGGCAAATAAAGATGCTGTTTTTAATGCTGATGGTAATCCAAACTTAATAGCTACAAATAATGTTTTAGGACAAACAATGCCTTTTAGTGGTAATTATGGCATATCTACAGATCCAGCTTCGTTTGCTTCTGATAACTATAGGGCTTATTTTTCTGACAAACAAAGAGGTGCTGTGCTTAGGCTTTCAATGGACGGCTTAACACCTATATCTGAGTATGGTATGTCAGATTATTTTAGAGACACTTTAAAAGTTTCTAGTAAAACAACAGGGTCTTATGACAAAAACAATAAAGAGTATAACTTAAGTATATTACCAATGGATGTAAAAGATCCTGAAGTAACAGTTTCTTTTGACGAAAAATCTAAAGGTTGGGTTAGTTTTAAATCTTTTATACCAGAAGTTGCTTTAAGTAGCTCTAGTGTTTATTACTCTTTTAAAAATGGTAAACTTTACGAGCACGATGTAGAAACGGTTAATAGAAATACTTTTTATAATGCCTATGAAGATTCTGAAGTTACTGTTTTACTTAACGAAATTCCAAGTACAGTAAAAAATTATAAAACTATAAGTTACGAAGGTACTGATTCTGCTATTCAACAAGAAATATCAACTAATATTACAACTGGTTTACCTAACACAGGTTATTATAACTTAACAACAAAACAAGGTTGGAGAGTAGAATACATAAGCACAGATCAAGATGATGGTAAAATAAAAGAGTTTATAAAAAAAGAAGGCAAGTGGTTTAACTATATAAAAGGAATAAATAATATAATATAATGACAAAGAAAAAAGCTACTAGTAAATTAACATTTCAAGGAATTGGTCAACCAAAAAAAACCGGCAATTACACTCCGCCAACGCCTATCCCAGGCTGCACAGATCCTAACGCGTTAAATTATGATCAAAGCGCTAACGTTGATGATGGTTCTTGTATATTACCTGTTTATGGTTGTACAGTACAAACAGATCCAAATACTTTCATTGACAATCAAAATTATGATCCACTTGCTAACGTTAATCAAGTTAGCGCAACAGATACTTCTGATCCATGTATACCGCATGTTATTGGTTGTATGGATCCTAACTATTTAGAGTACGACGCGTCACATACTCAAGATACCACACCTACTTCTTGTGTTACACAAATAGTTTATGGCTGTACAGATCCTAATGCTTCTAACTACGACTCAGTAAACCCAGCCAATGTTGATGATGGTAGCTGTGTATATTTAGGTTGTACAGATCCAAATGCGTTTAATTTTAATTCTAACGCCCAGGTTGATGATGGTTCATGTACTTATTACGCTTGTGATGATTCAAACGCTAATAACTACAATCCTAACGCTTCTCCTACTGGACCTGTTTATTTTACAGATAATAGCCTTTGCACTTTCACACCTGTTACTGGTTGTATGGATCAAAATTATTTAGAATATGATCCACAAGCGACTATAAGCGACCAAAGCATGTGTATAAATCTAATAGTAGATGGTTGCATGAACCCACTAGCATTTAACTACAATAGCAGTGCTAATAACGACGATGGTAGTTGTGTAACCGCTTTACCGCCAGACAATATACCAGGTGCATACTTAACTACAGATACAGACATAGACCCTACTTGGGTGCCAAGTTTTCTTGCAGAAGATTCTATACTTACTTTTGGTATGAATTCTGGCACAGGTTCTTATCCTCCTTCTAAGGCAGAGGTTTTTTTAAGTCAAACTAACACTGGTTGGGTTTGGAACTACACTTGGAACTCGTATCCTACTTTTGGAACAATTGCGCACTCAGGAACTGGTGGTTTTGGTATTATAGATTTTACAGACGTTAACGGAGTAAGCTTAGGCGATGGAGATGTTTCTGGAACAGTTATATATACTTGGCTTGCTCTTGATGGCAGTGGAACAGTTTTACATACAGAGACTGAAAATGTTGGAACTTACGACAGTGCAAATGGCGTTTATACTCCAAATATACCTCTTACTATTATAATGGGTTGTATGTGGGCTGGTGAACAAAACACACAAGCATACCCAACTGTTAACTTTCACGTGCCTAGCATCTGTGTTCCACATGTACACGGGTGTACAATTCCTGGCGCAATTAATTATTGGTCAGGCAATACAATAGACGATGGAAGTTGTATATTTGCTGGCTGTACAGATCCAACTGCTTCAAATTACGACCCAATCGCAACAATTGATGATGGGTCTTGTTCTTATATACAAACCCTTGGACAGCATACTAACATTCAAATAGGAGTTCCTCAAATCCATAATTGGTCACAAGGGTTGTCGACTGGTACTGGTACAAATCTTTGGCCTTACGGCTCCCACACGCAACCTGGTGGTCATTTGAATGTGAGTTACTCTTCAAAACTTACTGTTTCTTCAGCTTTGTTACCTGGAACGGGAGTGCTTTCTGAGCCTTATAATTATGTTGTAGATTATGGTATTGGCTGCGGAACTTTAAATCCTTTTATAGATCCTGCTACTGGAGATCTTTTTTCTCACGTTACATTTGGTAATATGGACGACGCTGGAATAACTACAGATAAAGGAAATAACTTTTGGTTTCCTTGGCTTCCAATGCCTAGCCCCCCAAGCTTTTATCGAGACTCTCAGATGCGTCATCCAGGTTTTTTGAACTATCATATTAACGGCGTCACTGGTCCCGTTCCTCCTGGAACAGGTACATATGGTGTATCATACCAGACTTGTTATATAAACGCGTTCCAAAATGTAACCACACCTTCTAACCTTGTTAATGTTAGCATTCCATCTCAATTTCCACAAGGAGATGCTTCGGGTCAAAGTCCACTTCATTTTAATCAGTATGGTCCTCAAGGTACCAATCAACCATTTTTTATGTGCTTAAGGCACGCTGCTGATCACCCTAACAACCCTAATGTAGATCCAGTTTATTATGCTATTAGAGTTAGGTCCTTTAATGCTAATGGTGATCTTTCTAACACTATAGATGTTTTTGAAATTAAAATTACAGATAATAGTCAAAATAACAGTGTTACACGTTTAACAATTCAAACACCTCCTTTATAAATGAAGTTTATAAATTCAATAGAAATATCAAAAGCCGATGTAGTAGCGTCAGGTGGTCAAAGAACCTTTACTATTAACGGTGATAAAGGCGCTTTTTTTAACTTAGAAATTACTAATGCAGCTGGTAAGTTTTACAACTTTACAACAAGTAGTTTTACTACAAATAGAGTTTTTAAAACTACAAGCGCTGTCAGTGTAGATACAACTAATAATATTGTGTATTTAACTACTAGTAATGCTAATATAAAGTTAGGCATGATAGTTACTGGTAACGGCGTTTCTGAACGTGTGATAGTTACAAATATAGACTCTGAAACAATAACTTTAGATAAAAGCGTTGACGTTGCCAGTGGTACAACTTTAACTTTTTCAGCAGAATCAGGTTTAAATAATAAAGAAATTACATCTACTAGCTACACTGATTTAATAATTTTTCCTAGCATAAGTGCTAACGATACGTATACTGTAACTTTAGAGGCTTCAATTATCAATGACACGAACTTAAGAACAACTGAAATAGTTTACGACGAAGATCCAGAAAGCGCTACTTACGGCGATGATATAACAGACGGTTTTACAAATATTTTATTTAAATCTATAGAAATAAAACAATATGTTAATACAACTATAACTGTTAACGCTGACTCTCCTGCTTTAACAGCTTTAGATGTAAACTATAGCTCTAACTCTTTTACAATTGTAAAACCTAGAGATTTTACAAAACCAAATGGTTTTAAAACTTCTTTTAGTTGGACTTTTACTGTGCCAAGTACTAGCGCGATAACAAAATCTCAAGATATATTAGATACTTATTTTGAAGCCTCTCAAACACAAACTGTAAACGGAGCTACTTCAAGCAGTAGAGAAATGGTTTTAGATTCTGTTGATAACATTGTTGTTGGTATGTTTATTTCGGGTAGCACTGGTGGTGGGGCTGCTTTTGGTGGTAATGATACTGTTTTAGCCGTAGACATTGAAAAGAAAAAAGTGGTTTTTAGCGGTGGTTTAAGAAATATTTCTGACGGCGTCACTCTTACATTTACAGGTAAAGGTAGCGTTGGGCCAAAAGCGTTTGGCACAAATCTTTCTTTTACAAATTTAACCACAACACTAACACCTTTAACAGTTACTGTTGCCACCGCTAGTGATGATAGTACAACTTTAGTTTTAAGCGACGCATCTTTTATACAAGATGGTAGTACGACGATAATAAAAGGTCCTGGTATTGATGTTAGCGAAACAGAAACAAACATAGCAACAAGAGCTGCTGGATCTAATAGTATTACATTGTCTGCTGCAAAAACGGTTGAAGCTGGGCAAACTTTAACAATAGTGGGTAGTAGTAGCGCTGTTACAATAACTGGTGATGTAATTTTAAACAAAATGGGAGACACAAACTTTACTTCAACATTACAAATTGATGATTTTATAGGTATAGGAGTTTCATAAAAAATAAATAAATATGGCATTAAAATTAAGCTTTGAACAACAAATAAATATTTCTGTTACTAAAGACGATTTAGTTTATTTTACAGATACTTCGCCGCTTGGTGGTTATAATACCGCTGATTTAGATGATTTAGTGTTAATAGGACCAATAATAAGTGTAAAAAAAAGACAAGGCGTACAAGACGTTGTTAAAGTTTTAATACCTCAAACATCAACACAAGTTGATTTTGATTTAAATTTTCAAGACTGGGTAAGCTCTAATAATGTACCTGTAGATACAGACGGTTTTTTAGTAAGAGTAAGTGGCCTAGAATTAGATCCTGTTACAGGGCCTAATCCTTTTACACTTTCAAGTGGTATTATTACTTTTACTAACACATTTCTTCCGACTGACGTAATTGAAGTTCAACTTTTGTACACTATATCTGTCGATGATTCAAATTTTGTACCTCCTTCTAGCCCTGTTTTAAATAGCAATAGCTTTATTATGTTTAAGAAAAATGAAGTTATTAATAATTCTGGGTTAAAAGGTTATTACGCAGAGGTAAATTTTAAAAACAATAGTATTGAAAAAGCAGAGCTATTTGCTGTTAGCTCTGAAATAGTACAAAGTAGTAAATAACGCACAAAAAGTGTAATTATAAATAAGTATAAACAAAAAAACAAACATTATGCCAGTAGGTAAAAAGAAAAGTCCGGCAAAATTTATAGGTGCTGTAGCTCTTGGTTTAGGAGTTATAAAAGGCGCTACATCTATTATTGGTGGTGTGCAAGAAAGAAAAAGATTAAGAAACGAGAACAAAAGAGCACAAAGACAATACGAAGGTTTTAGAGACGATATTAAATCTTTAGAAATAACAAATCCTTACGCTGACTTACCAACAACTTTTGAAAATACATATGAAGACATGACTGTTAACCAACAGCAAGCACAGTTTGAAGCTCAACAAGGTGCTCAAGCTAGGGCTAACTTACTTAGTAATTTACAAGCGGCTGCAGGTAGTAGTGGTATTGCTGGGTTAGCACAAGCGTTGGCTAATCAACAACAAGTACAAGGACAACAAATATCTGCTAGTATAGGACAGCAAGAAGCGGTTAACCAAAGACTACGTGCTCAAGGTGCTGCTGGAGTTCAAGCTATGGAGCAACAAGCTAGAAGAACTATTGCTGGAGGAGAGTATGTGAGACAGCAAAATGAAAACCAAAGGCAAATGGATTTGATGAATTTAAAAGCTGGTAGACAACAAGCCCGAAGAGATTTTAGAAGTAGTATGCAAGCACAAAACCAAGCTATCATGGGTGGCGTAGGTGATATACTTGGCGCTGGTTTACAAGGATTTGCCGCTGGTGGAGGGTTCACAGAAGACGGGTTTAGCATGGACACTTTTTTAGGTAGAGACACAGTTCCAGCTTTAACGCAAAATGTTCCTAATACGACTTTACAAAGAGGCAGTATTTCTGGTTTAAACTACGCGGCTCCGACAACCTCTAGCTTTTCAACAAGTGGCGTTGGTTCCTTTGGATTCTCTCAACAAACAGGTCAATTTGATCCAAATAGATTTAATAATTTAAAACTTAAAATAGGAGGTTAAAAAATAAATTATGGCAATAGATTTTTATAAATTAGGAAGACAATCAGGCGCTACTACGCCTAAAGGACAACAAAGTGGTTTACAATCTTTAGTTGGTTCTATAGATAAAACTGTAAGCGGTATGTTAGAAAAAAGTCAAGCTGCAACAGCTGCTTTGTCTGCTGCTATGCCAGCTGGTGTTGCTATTGACAAAGTACCTGAACAATTAAGGGGCAAAGTAAGTCAATATCTTGCTGACAATAAAAAAGCTTATACAGATGCTGCTAAAGTTGTAGCGTCTGGAATAAATCCACAAAGTCAAAGATATAAAGATGCTATTGAAACAATGAACAGAGTTGGTAGTAAGTTTGAAAATTTAAGCGCTACTTTAGAAGACATTGCAGTTAAAAGAAAAGCAGCATTAGACGATCCTAGTTTTTCACCTGCTACTTCAAAACTTGATCAATTAACTTTTGAAAATTTAAAAAACGGTAGTATATATGATTCAATGAATTTAAACGAAGACGGTACGTTTAATTACACTGATGGTGAAGGCACATCAAAAGCTTGGTCTGATTTTGCTGTTGCTAAACAAAACTTTATAGGACAACAAGCGTTTATAGGGTTAGTAGACGACGTTAAAAAACAAGCAAAAGAAGAAGGCGCAACTTTTGAAAATTTAAGAAAAGGTTATCAAGTAACAATAAATAGTTTATTTGATAAACTAGGTCCTAAAGGCGCTTTAGATTATGCTTTAGCTGATGACGAGTTTTTAAATTCTAATCCTAAATTTAAAGGCAAAGATAAAGACGAACTTATTAAAAACCCTAATGATGTTGTTCAAGCTTACAAAGAGTACAATATGACTCAACTAGAGGCAGAATTTACTAATGCCCCTAAATTTAAAAAAGGTTTTCCAGGAACTAAATCTGATGAAGCTCAATCAATAAAATATAACCAAGCTAAAAAAGAATATAATGAGTTTATAAATAGAAGTAGAATTAAATATAGTGACAATAACACAAAAAGAGAAAGTGTACAAGCAACTCCAGAAGAGCAAATAGCTCAAGTTTACAAAAGCATTAATCCTAACCTTCAAATTCAATACGTACAACCAGAATCTAACGTGAAAGATGATGACGAAAACGTGTTAGCAAAAGGATATTACCACAAAGCAGCTATAAGCGAAAACCCTGATGGAACAATTAATTATGAATATAGACCTTTATCACCTGGTCCTAATTTAGGGTTTGATGACGTTGATCATTTAATAGATTATAAATCAAGACCAATACGATAAATGAAAACATATTATATAACAGAAGGTACGCCAACAAAAAAAAAAGACCCAGGTGATATAGCTAGAGAAGTGGCTTTTGAAAACATGCCTGGCTTTGGGACTGGAATAGGTGTTGGTTTTTATAATATTGGAAATATAATAGGAGATTTAATTACTGACAAAGAAGAAAGACAAGAAACTTTAGAAGCTTTACAAAATTCTGTGCAAAACGTGCCTTATAGTCTATTTAATACTTTTGCAAATCAACTACCAGCTCTTGCAGCTGATTATTCAAGAAGAGTTTTTGGTGAAGACGCTACAGATTTTTTGATAACAGGCGATGTTGCTGAAGCCGATGTACCAATAGGAACTGCTACTGATGAATTTTTGAAACAAAAATACAGAGAAATAGATAGTGTAAAAAAGTATTTAATAAAAGACACTGGCGAAGGCATTGTAAAAGGTATAAAGCAAGGTGATGCGTCTGATTTTATTGCTGGTATTGCTAATGCCAATATTCAAATGGTAGAAACTGTTGTACCGGCTATGCTAACTGGTGGTATTAGCTTGCCTTTCCAAATAATAGCTCCAATGTACACTGATTACAACACAACAAAAGCAGAAAATTTATATGGAAAAGACGATCCTAATGCTTTAGACAAACTTATTGATAATGATGAAACAGAAGTAACAGTTCCTCTTACTTTAGGTGTTGTGGCTAGTGGTCTTGAATATATAGGTTTTAAAGGTATAACAAAACTTATGCTAGGCAATCAAGCTTCTAGTAAGTTTATTACAAATTTACTTTTAACAAGTAATAAAGAAGGCATAACAGAATGGTTACAAAGTGGCGTAGAAGGTATAAACGAAGCTGCGGCTCAAGATAAAAGTGGTGTAGAGATTACAAAAGCTTTTTTTGACAATACTTTTAGTGAAAAAGGATTTGAATCATATTTAAATGGTTTTGTTGGTTCTGCTGGTATAAGCTCCGGTAGTAAAGTTATAAATAGAGCCTTAAGAAGTGACAACGCAAGTGTTAAAAAAATAAGTTCTTCAATAAAAAATATAGCTGAATTAACTCTTGCAAAAAACTCTACTAAAGATAATGAAGTTAAAGAAGCTTTAGAACAAGAAATAAAACAAAAAGAATTAGATTTAAAAAACTATATATTAGAAAAAAGAAAAGTTGCAGATGTTTTAAATGATGACCAAAAAGCGTCGTTAATAAATTTAATTAATCAAAAAGACGATGTTAGGTCTAAATACTTTTCGTTGTTAGATAAATTAAGATCAAATCAAATAACTAAAAAAGAGTTTGGTTATAGCGCAAGAAGTTTAAGTAATCAAAACAATAGATTAACAGAGCAAATAGAACTAATAAATGAGTCTGCCAAAGAACAATTATTAGTAACTGGCTTAGAAACTGTTAAAGAACAAGGTGACGCTATTGGGTTAAAACAAGAGTTATTTGAAACTAAAGAACAATACGCTGCTTTATTTGGTAGAAAAGGATCAAAAAAATATAACGAAGCTTTAAAATCTGATGGTCACATATCTGACGATGGTAGCACTTACTTTGTTAACATGCAAACCGCTAGAGAAGCTGGTGCTATTGGGGTTGGATCACACGAATTGTTACACGGTATTATAGGTAAATCTTTTAGCAAGTTAAAGCCAGAAGCACAAAGAAAGCTCAACGAAAATTTTTTAAATTTATTAAGTGAAAGAGATAGAAAAACAATACTTAATAGACTATCAGGTGCTTACGGAATAACTGGCGATGCTGTATTTACAACTGAAGAGTTGTACACCGCTTTTTCTGACGAAATAATAGATGGTGGTGTTAAGTTTGATGAAGGCGTGTTTGGTAAAGTAAAAAATGCTTTTGAAGAAATACTTAGGCAGTTAAGTTCAGCTGGTTATTTTTCTGAAGACGGTGCAACAAAATTTTTATATAGAAAAGAGTTTGGCAATGCAAGACAAGCTTATAATTTTGTAAAAGATTATTCTTTAACAATTAAGAAAACAGGCAAAGTAACGCAAAGAGCTAAAGAGTTTGCTAAAGAAGATCCAGGTTCACAAGGTGAAAAA
>TARA_R100001460_G_scaffold29359_3_pt1 | contig 16141 bp, 14 predicted proteins | sample TARA_R100001460 | Tara Oceans TARA_R100001460 (sample SAMEA2622190) | marine metagenome | biome: marine biome (ENVO:00000447); feature: surface water layer (ENVO:00002042); material: "saline water (ENVO:00002010), including plankton (ENVO:xxxxxxxx)" | depth 5 m | reverse complement strand
TTTGAGTTTTTTTGAGTTTTATTTAAGTTCTTTTTGCTTAATAGTTTTTTGGTTTCTTCAGAAACTGGTCTACCAACTAATCCTTTTGAAATTTTAGCTTTATGGGATTCACTGAGTTTTTTACCAGTATGTGCTTCACTCATCTTACTTTTAGATTCTTCAGAATGTTTTTTACCAGTGTGTGCTTCGCTCATTCTCCTTTTAGATTCTTCAGAATGTAATCTACCCCTACTAGCTTTACCTATCGCCTTTTTGTGTGCATCTGTTAAAGTTGTACCAGTTCTATTATTACCATTCTTATATTTCTTCTTTAAAGTATTAGATATTTTTTGCTTAATCTCTTCGTTAATTGTAAAGTGATTCCAACCACCATCAGCTATATTGTAACCAATACTTTTATCTTGGGCTTTTAATTTCTTTATCCAATACCTCTCCTTTTCATCTAGTTCGTCCTGATTTGTTGCTTCATCAATATATTCCTTAGAAAATTCGTGGTTACCATATTTTTCAACTGCCAGTTTAATATGGACTCCGCTTCCTAAATACGAAGGATCCTTTCTTCTTGATTGACCAACATATATTTTACCTGTTGCTTTATTTGTTACTTTGTAGATATACATGTTTTATATATCTTTCCACCCTCTAGTAAATTAATAGATCCTTTTAGTGAGACTCGACTTTAACTGATCGTATTCCAGTTCAGTACAGGCCTTTATTTGTAAAAATCTCTTATCTTGAGTTAACTCCAGATGCATTAAAAATCGTCTTCGTTAAGTTTTATTCTATTGCGTATTGCAAAGGCCATATTGTCTAAAGTCCTTATGCATTCGCCATAATATTCAATATGGGTTTCAATCATATTTATCTGTGTCTTTAAAGCACTAAGATCTGCTTTTATAAATGAAGCCTTCTCCGATGAATTAAGTTTTACATCATAATTTATCGAATATTCTCTATATTTTACCTTGAAGTATTTGTCCCATGAAGACTTTCTTCTATATAAAATATTTTTGAATTCTACGGTTTTGTCTATCAGCATCTGTCTAAACGATAGCATGCTAACCTGGACATCAGCGAGTTTATTCATTTGCTTAGTGTCTCTGACTATTCCTTTTATTCTATCTGCCCAAAGGGCTCGGTCTTCTTCTAAACGTTGAGATAACTGTTGGTTATCATTTGCTATCTGTTGATCATCGTATGCCATTAAAATATGCTTTTATCAGATTTTTTTGTAAATGTTGAGGTTGTTGGCTTAAATTTCTTTTTTGGCTTCTCTATTTCAATACTCTTTTTTGAGTGATCGTATTCAGATGGTTTGAAGTCTACAAACAATTTAAGCCTTTTAGATCTGGCTTCAAACTCATTATAAAAATCGTTAGTCTCTAACAAAAATTCACTAAACTTTTTCATATGTATATTGCATCTAATGAGTTGTTTGTAAAATAGTCGTCTAAGTTTTTGAGACAACCTTTCTTATACTTATATTCGTATTTGACTAAATCGTTTAAATCCTTAACAATCTTTGGATTGATTCTATGATCATCAAAGAACTTTTTCCACATGAAGACAGTCTTTCCTTCTCTGAGTTTTTCAAGCATCTTTCGCTTTCCTTCAATATCACTATCAAAGAAATATCTTACATTCTGTATCTCTCCAAAATCCATGACCTTTTTCTTAACACCAGTCAGACCTATGGAGTTGCGCATAAACATTGCATCAATCGGTCCTTCAAAGATAGTTAGAGTATCTGAAAAGTTAGAAACCATTGAGCCAAATATCATAGATATTTTATTTAGTGCAGCTATCTCTTCTTCATCTAGATTTAGTGGCTTAGAGATTCTGTCGTAAATCTTTTCTATGTTATATGTCCTATATTTAGGGCCCCTTCCTGATAAAGACCTTACTTGAAATCCTATAATTTTACCAGATCTGTTGAAATTAAAAACATACAAGTCTTGTGTTCTAGGGTTATATCCAAAATTGTTTAGCTTGTGATGCAACAATCTTGATTTTAGGTAAGGATATGCCCTAGCAGAGACTTCGTTTATAGGATTGCAACCAAAGAAATCTGATATTATGTTAAAATCAAGTGCTAGTTCATCTAGCTTTTCAAAGAGATAAAAGTCTAGGTTTTCAATCTTACTAAACTTCTTTCTTGATTCTTTTATTGAATTTATAAGGGTAACACGTTCTTCACCTTCAAGACTTTCGTTGAAATCACGAAGAAACTCATCTACATTCTTATGCTGATTGCAGTTGTAACAATGAAAAAATAGATCTGCCCAATATATGTTTCCTCTTTTCTTTCGAGGATCATTCGTAGAATCTCCACAATATGGACAAGCAAAATTTAGTCTATCCCGACCTTGTACTGCTTGCTTCTTTTCATATTCAGTATGATTCATACGAATAACCCGGGTAACCTTTTCGATTACCCGGGCTCGTATTTTAGAATCAGCTGACATTAGAGGTCTAGACCATTCAAGAAGTCATCTAAATCATCGTTAGCCTTAACTTCAGGCTTTGCTTCAGCAGCAGGTGCCGGTTCGGGAGCTGAATTTGTGGCGGCTGAGCCTGCAACTGGGGAAGCTGTAGTAGGTGCGGTCTGTGTGGTAAGAGTACCAATAGACTCGCCAGGTGATGAGAATTGTGATAGAACATTCATAACACGCCCTCTCAAGTCTTCGTCCCATGGTTGATATTCGAAATTAGATAGGTCTGGTCCAGCTTGTAGATAATCTACAATAGCCTTTCTAGATTCATCGGTATCGGTAACAGTTTCACCGTTAAGAGTCATTGCTGATTTAGTTCCTTGAAACTTACAGCTATCATAGCTAGGATATCCGCCTTTCTTAGAAATAACTAACTCAAAGTTCTTACCTTCAAATGGATCAAAAATTTGTGTAGGTTCGTCAAACTGTGGATTTAACTCCTCGTCAATCTTAGTTTTGATTTTGTAACCAAACTTGAAGATCTTGATTTGCCCTTCTAGATCAGGATTCTGTGGATCCTTTACAATTTGTACTAAACCGTAATGTACTTCGCGACGCTTGAGTGCTTCAGACATTTTCTTATCTACAGCAGACTCAGAGTTACGTAGTTTAAAAAACATGTCTTGAACTGGGCATCGTTCTCCGACAGTTGAAGGAGAATCTGCGAAGAATCCCTTTCCAGTAGTAGGATCGTCTAACCAATAAATGTACTTTCGCACCATTGGTTTGCGTGGATTCTTTAAGTTTGGTAAAAATCGTATCAATGCACGATAAACTCCATCCTTGCCTTGATCGGCTTTTGGAGTATAGAGATCGGACCCTGATTTCTTGGTCCCTTCGTCTGCTTTTAAATCCTTTGCAGACAGATTAAAAATATCAAATTCGTTTGCCATTTTATTGCCTTTTTTAAATTGTTAAAAATAGACATAAACAAACCTGCCTTCTGGTTGCCCGGGAATTGCCAAAATACTTGCCTGTTTAATGCCTTCCGTGATAATTAATATCACATATTATATATCTAGTTTGGCAAATGTTTACGCAATTTTTACATCTTTACCAATCACTGACGTAACATTATGATATCTTATCAACAGATATGTCTCACCTTCATATTGAATTTCTTCACCAGCCATATCATTAAATGTAACTCTGCATCCAACTTCTAGGTCTTCATCATCTATATCTTCTCCTAATGAAAGAACCTCTCCAGAGTATGGTGGATAAAGGTGTGCTTCTTTCTGGTATGCATAAACATAATTAGAAAGTGCTGGCAATCTGTCTTTTTTTAAAAAAATATTACTACAAATTGCATTTATTTTGAAACTTTTTTCCATAAGTGCATTATAACTATTACCTGATTCTCCGTTGAGATAAGATCTTTAAGTACTAAGAGCTCAACTCGTGGGTTTTTACTATAAAATAAGAATCAATTAGGTCATCCAAAGGCTTTTCTAATTTCTCCTTAGAACATGTATATTTAAAGAAATTATTGTCCGCTAAAAGATCGTCTTCTAATATGTTGCTTTTAAAAGACTCGAACATAAACTCTTTATTAGCGTTCCCCTTTCCAGCAGTTTTTTTAACTAATGAAGGAGTGTAAATATGAAGACTCTCTGATCCAAATCTTTTTACTATTTCTGATCTAAGCAACCAATTATAGCCGACCATATCTATAAAAGAGTTTCCTTTAGAACCATAAGAGAATCCCTCTATACAGATTTTTATTTCTGATGATCCCGTCCAATTCCAAATAAATGATGTTATATGATTAGCTATAGACTGGGCATCTTCTATCTTCTGCCGTTCTCTTTCAATGTAATCTTTTGATTTTACTACTCTATTATAAGGCACTGTGATCACACCTTCTATATTTTGCAATTCAAGATGATTATTAAATCTCTTTGGTATTCGTTTGTCATCAAAGGATCTACCCTCAAAATTGAAAAAGGAGACAAAAGTATAATAGTCTTCTTCTTTTATACAGATTCCTGGACTATTTAAACTAAAGTCGATTCCGACTATCGTTTGTGGCATATTATATCTTTTTGCCAATAGCAGAACCTAAGGCCGCACCCACTAGTCTACTTGTTAGCATATCATATAAAATCCCCTTATTAATCCCAAGCACTTTAGCAATTGTTTTCCCAATTGTTTTTCCAAGTGCAAAACCAGTAAGGCCACCAAATATAGATCCAATAATACCTTCATTAACTATTTCTTGCATTATCTTTTCTAAATCTTCACCGTTAGCATCACCCTCTAAGATTCTATCAACTACTTCGTCAATAGCTTTTTCTTGTTCTGGTGTTAGTTGCTCTTCCATAGCTGATTCGAAGAGATTATCTGTTCCTTCTTGTTTAAAATCTTTAAATGTTTTCATAGTTTATATATTTACGCGATATTAACTTCAACTTCAAATATGTTATATGAGAAGTTTACGTCAAAGGTCTGGAACTCAATAGTATTTGATGAAAAGTTTAGGTCAAGCGCTGACATACCTGACATGATCATCTCCTTGAGTTTAATAGTTACAAAAATGTTACCCTCACCATCATATATCTGTAATCCAGTACCTTCTGGCAAGAATTGATTTCTATTACCACCAAGACCATAGTAATGCTGAAATATCTCAAGCATTAACCAATAATTTAAAAAGCCATCAAACGATTGCATTGTTATTGTCATCGTTTTGTCAAACAGCTCTTGTGTCGGTGCTGCACTTCTAAATTTTCTAGTAAAGCCTGGATAATCTATTTGTGAAACTGGATCAAAGGCAGGTCCAGGCAAATTTATAGACTGAATACCATAATTTATTGCATCAATAGGTTCAGTAATTAAACTGCCGGGAATCTTGTTCAGAAATGGCTTATACTTCTTAACTAGATCTGGTGGCACAAAGTTTCTTGGCAAATCAAACTTAAATTGATTATTTCTTGCACTTAAAAACATCTATTATGAATATTTTTCTAGACCTTTAGATAAAATTTCTGCTCTTTTCTTCGTAGGTTTACCCTTAGTCTGTTCTTGCAACAATCCGGCAGTTTGTGCTTGCTTTCTATTTTGATCAGCTATAGCCACGTTTTGTGCAGCCTGTTTTTGTAACTTAGCAGCCCTGAAGTTTGGACTATTTTTTGCAAACTCATTAAGTTCGTTAGCTAACTGGTTATTATCTGAAGTTAAATTTCCAAGCGATGATTCTAGCTGTGATACAGTTTGCGATAGCTCTTCTACCTTCTTTCTCAACGCAGCATTCTCTGTCTGTAAAGTGTCGATCTCTTTTGTGTATTGTAAATTCAATTCATTGATTTGAGATGTGAGAGATTGCTCTGCCGCATCTGTAATTGATAGGAATTTACCGGTATATAGAACACTTTCGTCTGAATCTCCATTTGGATCTTCATAAACAGAAGAAATATAAAAGTTATCGTTATCTAATTCTAGTATTCGTTTGCTTGATTCCGTATCAATTCTAAATACAACCTGACCACCTGCATAGTCTATCTCCTGTGCATTAGTAAAGTTCTTAATCCTTATTTCATCATTCTCACCAATAAAGCTAATGTATAAAGATCCTACATTAGACAAATCAATTGGAACATTCTCGCCATCTCTTTTTTCGTATAATGTGAAAGAAACGTAATCATCAAAAGGAGAAATGCGTATAATACCATCACCTTGTGGCAATGGCTCAGAATCTGTTGACAAATTTTTTAACTTTTTATAAGTAACAGCTTGTCTAGGAGTCAATGGTATGTTAGTTCTAATCTCAGCCATTTAAGTAGTTGTATTATTTGTATTTGTTTCTGATAACGAGTTTTGTACAACGCCTTGGTCCTCTTCAGTAATAGTTTCTACTTGTGTAGGTGCCATTGAAGCCACGACATTAATACGATCTCTAAACGTAGTTACGTATCTATTTCTTATGACTACATTACCAGCAAATACGTCTGAGGCTAATCCAGTTGAACCAGATCCACCAAGCACTATTTGTTTGCCATTATCGGGTTCGATTTGATTGTATACTTTAGCTACAGTCGGAACAGTTCCGAGGTTTATCTTATTAAGCCTTCTACCATATTTCTTAGGATCAAATGAAGTTAAGCGTGCCTTCTTAATAATTTGTGTGCTGTCTGCCCTGTTAAAAAGACGAAGTGTGTAATTTATAGCAAACGAAACAGCTATTGCACTATTTAATATGATCGGTCTAAATAACTGTGGATCATCAAAATCAGAAAGTTGTGTAAACATCTGAGCTGAAGTCTTCACAAAGCTAGTTCCTATTTGCTCACTTACTTCTATTTCATGTATTGCAATATAATCTCCACCGGTAGTATTCAGCTGTGCTATGAAATTAGAAAGAGATGAATTAGTTACTAGTCCAGTAAGTTCAAAATAATCACCAGCTGAAGATTCAACTACACTTGCACTTAAGTTATCAAAGACGTCTCTATTCAAAAATGGGTATGCATTGATTTCACGCATTTCATAGAAATCAAAACTATTGTCTGTAGTTGTAGTGTTTATTCCAGCAGCTCTAATAGTTATAGGTGAAGTTGAATCAAAGCCCTTACCATCCGTCAATTTATAACTAAGCAAATTTGGATTATTTGATCTGAAGTTATTAATCATATTGAATAGAGCTGGAACTCTAAATTCAATAAATGTTGTATAGAGCCTACCTGTTAAAAGAAATGGATCTGGATTAAATCCTGGAGTATCTGTTCTATAAAAATTTATTGATGCAAGATTAATTACAACCTGGTCTCTTCTGTTAGCAAGTATTTCAAAAACTATTCCATCAAAATTGTCAAAATTAAATCCAGAAGCAAAGTGTATTTTGACCCTTTCGTAAACTATATCTAAATCTGGTGAAAAAGTCTGTGGTAATTGATTACTATTAGTAAGCTTAGGATCAACATCATTATATGGAACACCAACACTTGTATTGAGTGAAACATATTCGGTTCTTGCTGCGTTTATTGATACAGCAGAGATATCTGTGTGGTTGCCCATAGTTGCAGCAACAGTATCAGTATTGAAGAAATAAGAGCCATTAGTATGCAAGTCCCTCATTATCTCAATGGGAAAATCAGCAGTATTAAACGTTGTAGGATTGCTTTGATCAGCATAAACGTATTCTACTAATATATCATTTGTTAATTGAAAAAATCTAGACGACTCCATTAGGTTATTTATCTTTTAAAATTGTAGCCATCTTGGGCTGAAATTTAATCCAATACCAATGCCTGGCACAAATTTATTACTAAATGGATCATAGAACGCTCCGACATTAACACCAAATCCTAAGTTTTTTCTATTCTGCATTCTAAACTTTCTAAGGTTTTCATCCTCCATAACTAAAACACCCTTAGCATCATTAAATGTGATTCCTGGATAATCAGTTTCTAAATCAACCCAAACTTCTCTAGTTTTGCGATCTTGCAATACAGATGCCTTTAGCCAAATATTTTGTTCTAAATCAATTGTGCTTGATGCAAAGTCTATTCCATTAGAATCGAGTCTAAACGGCGTGGTTACAGTTACAGATCTTGAGCTTGATTCGAATGCAGTATCTGCATTTATAACTATTGATGAATCATATTGCACACCATCTATAATTTTAACAGTATCATTTTTAACAATTGTCGTCGGCACTTCGACTATTTTCTCTTGTACTATTGTTCTGTATTCTACTACAGTCTTAGGCGGCTTAGACTTTTCAAATTCTAGATCTTCTGCTAATTCATCTAAGTTAAGTTCGTAGCCTCTAATAGAAGCTTTCATCATACCATTCTCATCCTTATAGTTTACAATAGTATCCTGTAATGCTAGTTGGTTATTTTTAAGCCTAGTAACTTCTTTCTTGTGTTGCTTCTTTAAATCATTTGATGAATAACATTGTTGCAGATTCATCATGATTAAAACAACAACAACTAAAAGCATAGTTGAAGTTAAAACCCTGGGATGTGTTAAGTTTTCAAATATCTTTTTCATGTTAATAATTTTGCTAGACTATCTACAGAAACTGCATCAGAGCCGTATTTTTCAGATAGCTGAGCTAAGAAGTTATTTTCATTTACTCTTAGCTCTTCTAGGTTTGAAAATAAACTATCTCTTTTTTCTTGTAGATCTTTTAGTTGCATTTCTATCTTATCAAACTCTGCATTTAGTGTGTTATACACTGCAAGCATACTTTTTAGTAATTCTATTTCTTGTTGATTCATAATTTATTTTTACCCTTCCATAATATATTGGTATGAAAATTCTACATTGAATGGTCCGCCTCCTGTGAAGTCATCATTAATAATTGGACAAAATGTAAATTGTACGTAGCCTGTATCATTCGTTTGGCCTATTCTAACAGACCCTAGAAAGTTTTGGGCCGAATTTGTAATAGTGCCTGTTCCATATGCTTTAGTTATTGGGTTGAATAAAGATCTTATGGGAACAGCTAAGTCATTTGTTAAAACTCCCGAAGCTTGACCATCAGGTATCTGAAAAAATCCATGAACAGTAATACAATTACCTACTCTATTATATAAAGCCTTATAGCCTACAAAACGCGGTTGGGCAAGAATCGGTGCACTGGTAAATTCGTGCCTACCATGTTGTAATAGATTTGATGACGTACTACCTAACTGACCAATTGCGTTGTATGCTGTTAATATGTCGTGCCTTAAATTGTTGGAATCTGATGTTGTTGCACCAGATGAATTTAAAGCAAAATATCTTCCAGAGAATAAAGTCAGATCCTGGCCGGCGTTTATTGTAGTGTCTTCATCAGATGTTGTAGTCAGATTGCCAGATGTACTAGTTATTGTAAAGTCATCTCCAGAAGTTAATCCAATAGTGGTGCTAGACGTAGCAGTCATGGCACCACCTGTTGTAATGCCAAGAGTCGTTGCAGCTCCGATAAGAGTACTAGTTACAGAATTCATAGCTATGGTTCCAGACGAGTCTATGTCTATTGTTGCAGCATCTAAATCTAAAATAGCAGTTGCATCTAATTTAATGTCACTAGCACTTGTTAAGATTATGTCTCCTGAAGAATTGGTTGTTATATCGATATCCGCTTGTGAATCAATTTGCACTGCATCGGCATCTATGTCAACAATATTAGATGCGGTAACGTTTAAGTCTCTTGAATCTAACGTAATATCACCACTTGCTCCATTATTTGTTAAAAGAATATCACCAGTATTATTTTGTAATACTATATCACCACTGCCGTTGTTGGTTATATTTGCACCAGCTGTCGTATCTACATCTAAAGTAGTTCCATTAAAATCAAGTATGGCTGAGCTATCTAGTACAATATTTCCGTTATTGTTGTCAATAGTTATGCTACCAGACCCAGTGTTTGTTATTGTAGTGCCTTGTGTAGAATCTACAGTTACAGTTTGTGCATCTATGTCAGCTGCACCATTGCTTGCAGTTATATTTACATTTGTATTTGTACTCTCTATAGTAGTTGCTTGCTGGCTTCTTATAAAATTAGAAACATTAGCAGTCATAAAAATAAACGATCCGGCTATTTGCGCATTGCCTCCTAGTACAGAAAAATCAGGAAGTGCAGATCCAGTAGATCCAAGTATTATTCTAGAACTAAGGTCTTGACTGGCTGGCAAGAATGCATTTAAAACAATTTGGGGCTGATTACCACCACTTGTATTATTAGCATTTACTGTGAAATTATTCTCTCCGGCTATTCCATAATTAGTTGCAATAGTTCCTGTATCAAAAATAATGTCCTTTCCTGAATTAAATCTTTGACCTGTGTCGGTTGTAGCCATTGTTAATCCAGTCAGATCGTTCAGCGTTGCTCTTGTAGTCGGAGTTTTTGGAACTAATAAGAAAAATTTGTCGTCAGCTTCAAGCCCCATATTAACTAATCTGCTAATATCAGTTTGCTCAAAATCATCACCTGAATTTCCACCCATAAAAGTTATAGATGTTGCCGCAGAATCCATCTGGTGAACAAACATAGAAGTAACAGAAGAATCTATTCGCATTGCCATGTTATCACCAATAAGGCTATTTGTATAAGTGACACCTGTTCGTGTAGGACTTGTAGAGACTACACCACCTACCATTAGTGTAGGCACTGCTTCATTTGCAGCACTAGCTCCAGGTGGAATTAACCCGCCTGCACCTTCAGGCATTGGCTCTGGATAAATTACGTTTTGGTCGTTTATACTACCAGTATTAGCCGGTGTTGCCCCACCAAATCTTAGGAATCCACCACCAGGTCCTTGTGGACCGGTCGGTCCAGTTAAATTTACTGAAGTTGCAATCCATTGTGTGCCATTATAGTTCCAAACAGTTCCATTTGCTTGCAAATAATTGTCACCTTCTAAAACATCTGGAAATATTAAAGTATTTGGGTTCGTGCCAGGAGATCCGGCAGGATCTTCAAAGAATTGAGAACCTCTGACGCCACGCCCTCCGATAGGACCAACAGGTCCTTGTACTCCTCTAGGACCAACGGGTCCTCCACCATTTAAAAGTAATTGGTCAAAATTAAAATTAATCTTATCCGTAGCCTGGGAGATAGTGTCCGATGCTAAAAGTTCTCTTATTGTAATCGCCATTACTTTTATTTTTTGATTATCCTGACACTGAATCCAAATGATTCACTAAAGCCAAGTCTTTTGTTATATATTAGCCTTGTATCAAACGGGTTATTATTAAGTATTTTTGATGCAAAATTACCAGTTGGTGATAAATTAGCTAGTGATTTATCTGTATTTGACAGTTCAGCAGTAGTATAGTTATTAGGCACTTGTGTCCTTTCTGATTTTACGTATAATACAATGTCGTCTACCTTGTAAAGCTTTAACAAATTGTTAGTGATATATGCTCTAACGTCATCATCAATTGTTGATTCGTCTCCAAAACTAAATCCAGGCTTGATGTATTTTATAAATGTAGTTTTAACCGGTTCAAATAAAGCATCAATAAGTCTCTTTTGTATCAAAAGGTAAAACTCAATGCTCGTTTCGTTTTCGTTGAACATATAAGTGCCACTCACTAGACCGGTATCAGCTATTGCATTTTGATCAAAAACGCTTGGTGTAAATGTTTCTAGAGTTATTTGCTGTGGTATTTTTAAATATTTTGATCCAAAGAATGAAGGCTTCTCTACCATTGATCTAGTTCCAATAATTGACGCAGTTGAACTCTTATCAATGCTCTTTCTAAAATAAGCAGGTTCCCAGTTAGAAGAAAATATGTAAAAGTCTCTGTAGTTAATAGCCACCTCATTCACGAGTGGATAAAGGCTTTGAAATGCTCCATTATCAGACAATTCTAGTATTGATGATGGATCTTCTACATTAACTTTGTGATAAAAGAATCTGCTAAGCTGTCCGAAGAATGCAATATCTGGGTTAAATTGTGTATTTTTGTAACGCATTTGGCTAAGCACTGCTAGCTTATATGCTTCATCAGGCACTACTTTACCACCAGTTGACCCGGTATCACTTCCAGTGGTAGGCTGTTCAAAATCTATATCAATGTATGGATCCTGATAAAATATCACAGGTCTTGCAAGAGGCTCATATTTACCAGAATGCCTAGCTATAGGAGTGACATTAGGGGATTGTTGTAAACTTAAGTTAAATCCAATGACATCTACTAAATTAAATATTGTAGGCTTGTCAGGATCTGGAACTACAGATAAGTAATTTGATTTTAAAATATCGTCAGGTGCTCTAAACTGTATTGTAAACGTCTGTGCCCGTTCTCCATTAGCTTTTCTAATAGGATTTCCATTAACATCGATAGTCTCGTATTCAATGTCTGGCGATCCCGCGTTGACTAGTCTAAATATTTCAGCAAACGATACTTCTCTTAGTAAACTAATATATTCTCTGTATCCTCCACCAATAATTGTATACTCTGCATTACGAAGTTCTATATTATTAGGCTCGAACGTTGGTACAAAGTATGGATTACCATTTTTAGTTACCTTATCACATATCAATTTATCATCTGTTAAAACTCTAGTTATCTCAGATATTTCATATATGTCACCATCAACTGTAAACCTTATAGGTGTAAACTTTCCATCTAAACCAACTCGTATGTCTCTTGTAAACTTCGTTGGAACCCCATTTATATCTTCTTGTCCTACTATTAGTATTCTGCTAGGATCTGGGTTTTGGCCTGTTCCAGATTTACGGAAACTTATGGCACCTTGCATTGTGTTATCTTTAAACTGAAGGTCGCTTGATGTATTAAAATCAAGTTCACATGTATCTTCATTGTACACAAACCTATTTTCTGCAGAATATAGAGTTGTTCTGTCAATAGATTGGTCATTGGCATTAAGGCAAAAATCTTTAAATGATAGGAAAACAACCATCACTATGGTTTTCCATTTTTCATTTTTTATAAACTTTATTTGAGTCTTGCTTTTATCTGCAACATTTACAGCCATCATAGCCGAAAACTTGTAGTCATTAAAACTACCATCTCTAACGTAAGCTATTTTATTAGCATTAAAGTTTACTTCCTCTTCTATTGATGCTTTTTGTTTTGCAGTTATCTTAATACCCCTAAGAAATGTTTCTGCAAAATTATTAGCATCTCCACCTCTAAATCTACCATATCTTAGCTGTCTATCAATTATATGAATCTTGTTATCAACAACAAATTTGTCTGCAATAAAGTATTCGTCAAAATAATTACGTGTTATATCCTGAAAGGTTCCAGGTATGTAATCAGTATTCAGGAGTGGGTTTATTTCAATAGAATCTGTCGGTACTTTATCAAAATAACTCCAAGATTCTTGTATTGCGTTGTCTCCAAAATAGTATGGAAATTTAGAAAGGTAATACCATTCATGAGAAAATGCCACTGGCTTTTGTCCAAACTCTCTTTTACCAGGCGCAAAATCGTGTAAGCCAAATGCCAAGCTCAAAGAAAGTCTATAAGGTTGGTTTCTAACATTTCGGCCATCTTGATAATAAGCCCACTTATTTATGAATGGTGCAATTCTTGAAGCTATAGCTTGCTGCTTTAAAAAGTTTTCTTGGAGGCGATCATATTCTGAATCTATATTAGTATCTAGGTTTTCATCTGGGCTCGGTTCGCCTAATAATCCATACAGATTTGAAAATCCACCATTATTATAGAAGTCTCGTATATCAGGATTTGTAGATATTCCTTCATATTGAACAGGTAACACACCAGGCTTTTCTTCATTGTAATGCAACTGTTCAAAATCAAGCTCTCCTAAGTCGCTGTATTCTTCAGCATAGTAGTCAAAATCAAAGTCTTTTACTGGAAAGAACGAGAACCTACCAAATGTAGGTTTAAAATCTTGATAAAGTGCAACCTGTCCTGATGTTGAAACTTTAGCACCAGGCTCTTTCAGGGTTATGACACGATACCTGTCATTTCCTGTATATCCAATTATGTTTTTATCAGAATCTAAAATAGGATCCTCTAAATATGCAGTTGAGTCTTGTATTTGAACAAATCCGCCCTTGGACTGTACATAATTACCTGGAGTAAATCTATCTTGATCTCCAGCTTCTACTCTTAACCTTGCATTTTCAAAGTTATTTCCGCCTACGAAATTTGCAGTAAAGGAATTGTCTTCATTTAAACTTGGTATTGTAGATATATCAGCATCTGGATATGCGTCAAAGTTTATGCTGGCTTTGTGTCTATTAAATCTATCACCTGAAAATAGCATCTTGACATAAACCTTATTTCCAGAAGATGATGCCTCAAAAAACCTTTCATTTCTAGATATGCCTAGATTTATAGCCTTAACGATAGCCCTTGCCTTATCAGCAAGTTCTCCATCAGGATTAAATAAATTTTCAAAATTAGTTCCAGGACCATTAGTTTTTGAATCATCTGCAGATACCTGTCCAACAAAATCAGTTCCATCAAAGAACTTTATTGTCAATCCAATTGGTATATCCCCATCAATAGAAAATTCAAATATAGACTTTCCTTCGTTTTTTAAAAGTTTTGCAGCCGCAAAGGTATCAGGTATCTTATAGCCAGTAAACTGCGAGATATCTACTTTTTTATCAAATAGCCTAAGAGTATTCTTTTTGTATAGAGATCCCTTTTTTATCGTATGAAAGTTATGCGCTTTGTCCTTGACATAGAAAATAGAATCTACACTGTCAACTCTGTCTTTAGTAGGTAGTCCTGTTGTGGTTGTTACACTTGTGGGATCTACATATAAAAGAATGCCATTAGGGTTTTGTAGATCTAGTTTTGTATTTAATTTGTCTGATACCTCGTTTACAGATTTGATCTTAGGTGTTTGTAATGATTCTGTTCCTTTATAGAAGGCTTCACCATCTAATTCAAAAGATCCCTCCTCTTCACTGTTTACATATAGCCCGAAATATCTGTTTAAACTATAATCTTCTGCATTGTCATCTGAGAATAAGAACTCTAGGTTTAGCAGGTTTGCGCACACAACCTTATTTCTCTCAAATCCTTTAGTGTAAAAAAACTCTTCCTCTAGTATTGTAGAGTCTTTGGTCACCAAATCTTGGTATGAAAATTCACCGGCGCTTGTAAAACCTCCATTCTTAAGAGATATCCCATTCCACAATATCGGCTCATCCTTTCTCCATGATACTGTAAGTGGAGCCTCTGGAAAACCATTCTGAAATCTGTAATTCCTAATATACCTGCCAATTGGTGAATTTACTGTTAGATCAAATGTTTTTATGGCTGTGCAATTCTCTAAAACATTTTTAGTAAAATCTTCTGAAGTTTGTGCATCGTCTTTGCCATCTAGTGCATTTGCTGCATCTAGATTATTGACAGCAGCCGGGTCGTCTAGTCTAAATATGACGAAATAATCTGGTATTTGCTCATCTAGCCAAAGAGGAGCTAACATTCCCAAATCCTGGGTGTAAACTTCAGACCCTATAGATCTTGTTCCAGATGCATAAAACATCTCGTATTGTTCTCCGTAATTAGCTAGTACTGAAGTTCTAGAAAAAATGGTTTTTACTTGGTATGCTAAATTTGATGGAAACGCTCCATCTGCATAAAATCTATATAAATCCTTGTCGTAGGTCGAAAGGTCTGGATCAACCTTGAATGACTTAAACCGCTTTTTGCTAAGTTGTTCATTAGCATCAAAAGATTCTAAGTATACATTTTCCTGATCAGTAACAATCTTGATATTAGTTGTTAACTTAGGATTTGTCCTTAGTATATTATAAGATGTCTTATCTAGAAGACGCACCGCCATGTAAGCACATTTTTTTTATTTATCGACAGTGCTACTGAGTTTAACCATCATTTAAAGACCCCGCACCTAAAGAGTTTAGTGTAGAACCAAGATCATTTAAACTATTATTAATAGTAGCAGATGGGAAGCTATCAGTGTTTAGGTTATCAGATCTGAACTTAGCAAAAACCTCGATATCAAACTGATATACATCATTCAATGAAGGATAAACATCAAATCCTATTTTCTTAGCATAAGTCAGGTTTGTAGTTGCACCGGTGCTATCACCTGCGATATTACCAGAACCTCCAGTTCCAACTCCACTATAGTCAGTCATTCTATATTGGAAAACCAATGGAACATTTAGTGAATTTTGGCTGCCAAACTCCACTGTCTTTTTAGAAGTAGTTGCGTCTCCTGAAACCTGTAT
>TARA_R100001460_G_scaffold25774_6_pt1 | contig 16193 bp, 22 predicted proteins | sample TARA_R100001460 | Tara Oceans TARA_R100001460 (sample SAMEA2622190) | marine metagenome | biome: marine biome (ENVO:00000447); feature: surface water layer (ENVO:00002042); material: "saline water (ENVO:00002010), including plankton (ENVO:xxxxxxxx)" | depth 5 m | reverse complement strand
AACGCATTACTGCCGCCAACTGGTCCACCGCTTGCTCTTGCACCACCGTAGCCTATGGCACCACCATTGGCATGTCCAACAGCACCACCGTTAGCAAATCCGCCTCCTAAGAAAGCCAAAATTGTTTTCAACACGATTGTTTTTTGTAATTGCCTGTTTAAATTTTTTTGTGCATCTACTTGTCTGTTGACACCAGCGACCATGTCAATGCCAAATATATCTGCAAGTTTTTCTAAAATAGGTCCAACTATGAACAATCTAATCATGCCACCGATCAGATCTCTGAGGATGGCCTCTCCAATTTGTCCAAGTGCTTCTTTCAATGTTTTGGTTCCCATTACCACATCAGTCAATGCTGATTCTGTTGTAGAAGCAAAAGTCTGTGTCATGCTTGTTAGTGTGTCTGTTATGATAACGGCCGTGTCATATTCTTTCAACATCTCTGTAAGGTTGTCTCTATAATTTCGTAACGCTTTGTTGGCGGTCTTGACAGATTCTGAAGTTTTAGGAAAAGTCCTGTTCATTATGGCAGTTTCTCTGTTCACTGCCGCGGCCTCATCTGCTTGTTCTTTTAATAGTTCTGCGTTGGTCCTTCCTTCGTTCTCATTGTAGTCACCTAATGCATCTGTTAAACCAAGTGTAGCATTTATAGTGTCATTTAAATTATTGCCTAGTTCTTCAGTTTCAAATGCCATTTCGCTTAACTGCGGAATAACTGGGTCTGTGTCTCGAAGTAGTGCTTTAAAACCATCACCAGTCATGTTGAGATCAGAATTTAAGCCACTGAAATCTTGGCTTACATCTTCGGTATCTTCTTTAACGTCTTTGAAGAATCCGATTAGTTTCTCCCCACCAACAACGACCGCTCCCAATGCCTTTGCGAATCCAATGAATAGTTTGACCACTCCCTGTAATACTGCTCCGCCTAATCTACCAAGCGCCGCTATCGTTTCTTCGTTGTTCTCAACGAACTTTGTTAGATCCGCAACAGCCTCTTTCAATGGTGGTGATAAACCTTCTCCGAATTCCATTGCTGAATTCTTCAGGGCGATGTTTAAGTTTGAAAACTGTGTTGAAAGGTTATCTACAACGTTGGCTGTGGCACCACCAAAATCTTGACGCAATCCTTTTGAAAGACCATTGAGTAATTTTTTAGATCCCTCTGCGGTTTTACCCATTTCAGATATCTCTAATCTTGTGACTCCAACTTGTTCCTCAAGTATCCTGAATACCGGCACACCCCTGTCAGCCAATCTGTTTAGTTCCTCTAGACCCAATCCACCTGATGTGGTCCTCGCAAATAGATCAGTTATGGCCTGTAATGAACCAAGTTGGTCAGTTGTAACCGCCGCTGTGTCTGTGAATAGTGTTAGTAGGTCTTCTGTGGGTTCGATACCCGATGCCTTCAATTTAATGAAGGTTGTGGTTAAATCTTCAACTCCAAACTGTGTCTTGGTGGCGAATTCACTGACGAAGTCAAATGCTTCCCCACCGGCCTGTGCTGATCCTGTTACGGATGCCAGTGCATCATTTAAATCTTCAAATCTTGCAGTGGTTTCAATAATGGACTTACCAATCCTTACAGCGAAAACAGCCGCAAGTGCAACACCGGCACCTTTGAGTGCCGTGCTTAATTTAAAACTGCTCTTTTGTATCTTGTTGATGTCACGATTAATTTTACCCAACGCCTGTTGGTTCTTAATCTGTATATCTAACAACAGTTTTTCAGTTTTAGCCACTATCTTCTCCTCCTAACAGGCATTGCTTGTTTGCCCATTGTTTTTTTACTTTCATTGTACTCATGCAAAAAGTAACCAGCCCAGAGGTCTTTCTCCAGTGTCGTCATTTGTAATATTTCCTCGATTGTTTTCTTCAATCGATCTGCCAGCATTATTACAAATCGTAACTCAACACTGGAACCTATTCCTTTGCGATAGATTCCTGTGTAGCAGTTATTTTTGCATTGTTGATTGCAGTGGCAACTTTGATCACAACTTGTGGGTCTGCCTCATTCATCAACTTTATCCTATCAGCATCATGGAAAAGACTCTTGCCATCTTTGTCTTTGGCTTTCCTTATAATGCTTTCAACGAGTGCTTCTACAGTCTTGCCTTGTGTTTGCAATTCAAGTATCTTGCCCTCGTCTTTCAGTGGGTATGTGGTTCTGAAATAAATGTCAGTGTCCCATTCCTCACATCTTACTTTTTGCAATTCGCCACCAATGCTAGACTGGTAGTGTTTGCTTATCTTGTCCGTTATTGTCATTTATATCTCCTGTTTGCTATATTTTTGATCGCAGGTTTTACAACACCACTTGGTGCCTGTCGGCTACGACCTCTTTCCAGTGCGCCAGCATAAGGTTGTGGATTGGTCAATCTGTATCTTGTGCCAGTCCCTGACTTACGCCAACTTCTCTTGAAAAGTCCAGACCTCACTGGTGATCTGTCCTTTATGTCATCTAGAACGGTGTCAGTGATCGCTTCGGTCGCCGCCTCTGTTATGGCTTTGATCTTTTGCTTCATGCTGGCACCGTTGAAGATAACTCTTGTCATTATAGGTTCGTTACTGCTAACGCTCCTGTAATTTGTCCTGACACTTCTGCCGTCACAGCACCATCATTTGCGGCTGAAACTTCAAAAGATGTTACAATCATCTCGCCTGAAAGTTTCTGACCTGTTGTTGTGCCTGATGGATAAAGTTCAACGGTAGCCGCCGCCGCGCCTGGTCCTGATTGTAGGGCCGCTTGTGCCGAATCACCGTCAACGAAGTATAAACTCATTGAAGCCGTTGCGTTGGTTAGACCTGGAACGTATGTCCTAGCAGTCGCCCCCATTGCTGAAGTTTCAATTACGTCGCCTGTGTTTGTTAGTGTGAATGATATGACAGATGCGATAGTAGTAGCGGAGCCACCAACATCGAACTTGGCCACACCTGATGTGCCTGCGTATGCAGTTGTATTGTTTGCCATTAGTTGTCCTCCTTAATGGATTTTATGACCTCTGCTTCTGCTTTTGTTATTCGCATTGTCGCTTTTGGTCGTTTAGTTTTAGTCTTTGTGATGTTTTTGTTCTCTTCCACTTTTGGTGGCGAGACAGGTTTTTTAAAAAACACCCAACCTGATTTCAACTTGTCCTGCACTTGTGTGTTTGGGACAAGGTGAGAATTCCCTTGTTCGTCGTACATTTCTCTTAACATTATGGATTACCCCTCTTGTACATGTATTCCACTTCAACGGTCACTATGACCTGTCCTATCGGTGGATTACGTTCTATGACTTCAACATTGGTAACACGTGTCTCCACGTAGTGTGTCGCGTCCTTGTTTGTTGTTAGATTCCTACCCCTTGATCCTTCAAGTGTCTGTTCGATCACCTCGATCAGTTGGTTTCGTTTGGTGTCAAGTTCATTGCCACGCACGAAACATCTCAGTTCGACCTGCAGAATGCCCTGTCGCTCTGACAGTGATATGTCGGTCCTCTCCTCGTTGCCGCTGACTACCAGTATCGCTGGATACTGTGTTATGGCCAGTTTCTCGAAGTCAAAGAACTCCCTTGTCACCGTGCCAGGCGCTGGGTCTGACATGTTGATCAGTTGTTCTCGGATGTCTTCCGCTATGGTCTCTCTCGCACTCATCGTTATCTAACGAGTCGATTGAAGTGTGTAGCCTGTTTCTCTGAATTTTCTATGGTACCACTTGAATCGTAATCGTATTCTACTCCGTCCTTCAATATCTCTTGGAAGGTTGTTGCAAATTTCTCTTTGTAATAAATCATCTTCTCCCTGAACACATCTCCATCTGGAGAGAACGTTGACAGCCTTGGGTATATGTACTCCGCTAACACGTGATACACTGCCGCCTGTGTGAATTGGCTGTAGGTCAACAGGTTGTTGTCCATTTCCGTGTATGTGCCCGTGGTGATGTCATATCTTCCATAGGTCGCTCTGGGCCACCAATCGATACGCAACTTCCTTAGTAGATCGTTCGTCGTTTTAGTGTGTAGGTCTGTGAATGATTGTATGCCGAAGTTTTGGATGTCCGGCTCATATTCAAGTAGGTCTGAGTCTGTGCTCATGTTGGCCATTTGAGTCCTCCTGTAATGGTTGTGTCCAGTCCTTCTGGACAATGTTATTTATTGCGTTGTGATATTGATACTAACAACACATAAAAGAAAAGGGCCCGAAGGCCCTTTCCAAGTGAGGTCTAGTCTCCTAAGATTAGTCTACTAAACTTTCAGATTTGATTCTGCAACCGTATTGCTCTTTGATGATAGAGTTACCTCTAGCCGTAGTAGCAACGTACTCCGTGCTTCTTAATGAAGCATCGTATTGCTCTCTTACAACGATTGGTCTCTTAACAACGTGTGCCATTGCGTTCGGTGAGAACACAGCACCAATTGAATCATTCGCTGAGTCAACGTCTACCGCAGTAGTCATGAACAGTTTTACATTATAAATCCGTCCCAAGTAAGCAGATGAAGATAATAAAGAATTACCCGCGTTTGATAAAGCAGTCGCCCCACCTGATTGGTAACCAGATGCAGTTAAAACTTTAGCAACATTGTGGATAGCCGCTGGAGCGAACACACCAAAGTAATCTCCGTCAGCATCAGTCGGAGCGTTTTGGGCTCTTAACTTGTATACTGCTTGTAAGATTAAATCTGGAGTAAGGTCTGCGCCACCTGTTCCTAATCTGTTTGTTGTGAAAGAATCGAACTGATCGAAAACGTCTCCGTCAACTTTCTCTCCAATTGCTTCACCTAGGATTTTTCCAACTGATTGTGCAACGTTGTCAGTTGAAGATTCCCTTAATAGGTCAGTAAGGTCTGCTCTAACACCAATCTCTGATGCTGTAACTGTAACTGACGCTGGGTTTACACTTGTCTGTGCAGTGATGTCCGTGCCTTCAGTAAGACCTGAAGCAGACACTGTTGGATATACAGGGATCTGTGCCGTTAAGCCAGGTGTTCCTGTCATGTCGTACACTGTAACCAAGTTAGCGGCGATTGAACGTTCCGCGGCAGTGTACTGTGCAGATTGTAAAATGTTCGATAACAAGGCTGAGTGTGTGCTTGTAGTATTGATAGCCATTTTGCTATTCTCCTTTGTTGTTTAATTTAGAAGAACTTTGCTCGGGGTGATTGCTTGGCAACCGCCTCCTTGTAAAGCCTTCTCTGTTCTGGATCATTCATGTCCAGTTTGGAGACGTCCACTTCCTGCACTGATTTTGCGTTGGTGTTTGATGTTGCGCCTGATCCACTGGGACCTGCTTGAACAAAATGAGAATTCTCAGATAAGAACTCCTGAACATAAAGTTCGGGACTCATAAGTTCTCCAGATTCAGTGTATCTTGGTGCGCCATTGTCTCCAATGACTTCAACATCACCAGCATCGTTCAATCTAACCTTGTCCCTCACAAGTCTAACGACCTGTTCTGGGTTTATGGCCTTGTGTTTGGAAGCACTGTTCAACAATGCACCATCCACCTTGACTGAGTTCAACTGTGAACGAAGTTGTTGGATATCTTGGTCCTTCTTTTCAGCGGTCTCCTTAAGAATCTTTTCAAATTCGCCTCGCTTCTTCTGTTCTTCCAGTTTCATTGCTTCATCCTTCTGAACAAGATCACGATAATGTTGTACATCAACGTCTTCGAATTTTTTCAACACGTTAGCCTCTGTCTTCTTACGGACCGATGCCATGGCGTTGTTGAATTCGTCAGCAGTGTAGGTTTTTGACACCTCTGTCTCCGGAGTTTGTTGTTTAGAGTCGTTTGCGTTGGCCTCCGTGGCCTCCTCAACTTTGACTTCTGTCTGTTTTGAATCTGACATTGGATTTCCTCCTATTGAGTGTGTTGTTATTTACACAAATATTTAATAGAATTAAGTCGTATGATTATATTTTTAATAGAACTGCTCAAAATCCTCAACGCCCCAGGCCTCGTACCATCCCGACCTACGCAGTCGTGCCTGTGCATCTTTCAACTTGTCAACAGGTTGAATCATCACCAACGGTTTTCTTTTGTAACTGAAACTGACACCACGATGCAGTCCTTTGTTGGCAGGGTGATCATACATGATGGCCATGTGTAACTTGTTATCGTGTGCCTGCCTACAGATGGTTGCCAATCTCTGCTCACTTATCTTGTAATCAATGTAAAGCACCACGATATCAAGCCTAAAAATAGGAACCATATGGCAACAATGGATAATGTGGTCAAGAAGATTAACCTTTGCTTTCGTGATTTGGATCGTTTTATCTTGTAGAGTCTTTTTTGCAAACGGACAGATTGCCTTTCCAGTCTTCTTATGGACCTTAGCAATCTGTCCTCTAATCCAGTTCTCAATTAATTTACTTTCTTCTGCCACCTTTTTTGTTTTTCTTTTTTGATGACATTGGTTTTCTTCTTCCGCTCGCTCTAGCCATTGGTTTTCTCCTCTTTGTTGATATCCGATTGGTCAGCAGTGCTGACGCCGTTGATGTTGTTGTTATAGGCATTCAGTCTCCTCTCGTCCTGAGTGTACAATTCAAGTAATTCAATTTTCCTTTTGTGTACTAGATATTTAATTTTCTGCAACGCTTTCCTGGCATGGAAAGCACCTTGTTGGCTTTGTCTTTCTATGCAGTTCCTGTTGTGTAATCTGTATTCATCAAACACTGCCTCAAGGGCACGCGAAGTAGCGGTCTCTATGGCACGTCCGTCAAGTTTTCCTTTGTATGGCATTATTTCAATTCGTCTGGTTCTATAGGCGAGAAACGGATAGAATGCCACGGTGCCGTATTGCCATGTGCGTTCTTGTATGTCTCACCGGTCTGCACTGACTGTGCGGCCATGAACTCCCTTGTGCCGTTGCCGTACCTCTTCTTCTGCACCACCCTACAGGGCCTCCATTCTTGTCCCCGGGCGTAGTATCTGCTGTGATGGGTCTTCTGTCCCTTTGATGTCTTTACACCTGCCATCTATCTCTCCGATCATAGTTTGAATCCTTTTTTCCAAGTCTGCAATGACCAATAAGCAGGACTCAAAGTTTTTTGTCCTCTCACATCGTCCAGTATGGCACCCATCCTTGCGTTGAAACTTCTACGCCTTGTTGGATTGTTCCTGCCTATGCTCATGCCCTTCTGTCCAAAATTCACTTTCTTGACGTTGCCTGTGTTTCTATCTCTCACAAACACTTTAAACTTCTTAACGTCACCACGCATGACCTTGTTAAGTTTTACATCTCTACCTTGATATTTTGCCATGTATCCATGTCCATATTTTCTTAAAAAAATTTTTTATTTTTTCCATTATTTTTTCCTCCTTAAATCAAGATCGTGTTTTCGTGATCCTTTCAAAAAACTATTGACCCTGCCCATTGCCCATTGGTTCATGCCAATGCCCGGTCTTGATCCTGCTGTAAGGAAAGCACCTTGTCCCCTCCTATAAACTTTTGTCAGAGTGGACAGTGTGAATCGGCTCTCGCTGGCCTTTTCCCGTAGTGTCTTACGCACAGTGGCATTGAGTGGTTTACTTTTTGCCAAGTTTAACCCTCCTGTCTATCAATGATTGTGGTATTCGTTTGCCTTCACGGGCCAATTTACTGATACGCTTTGTCAGTCTTGCCAATTGTAACCTCTTGGCGCCTGTGACACCACTTAGATATTTTTTTGGTAGGCCTGTTGCTTTATCCTTAGGAACTTTCCGTCTCTTCACCATTGTCATCTCCGAAGTAGTTTTTTATTTCTGGGTGTAATTGTAAAATTTGTTCGTTGGTGTACCCTTCCTTGACCATGTCTCTCATGTGTTGGATCATGTCTTGGGCATTTTGCATTGGTGGGTGTTGCATGTCTATGTTCAATGGGTTTTGTATTTTGTTTTGATTCATCTGTTCAAGTTCCATTGGGTCCTTGGCCAGTATTTCTTTTATCTTGCCGTCAATCACTTGCTTGACATCTGGTGCGGCGTTGACTATGTCTCTTGTGGTCCTTGCCGCTTTCTCTAAAACGTCCATGTCAAGGTTCTTGTCCCTGATGTGGAACGCCATTGGGTATTCTATCTCGCCATCCCAATCTATGTCCAACCACTTGCCGAACAATCTGAACAACTGCTCCTCAGCAAGTTCCAAGTTCTTGGCCTTCTCTGTCAGTTTAGCGTCTAACATACTGTACTCCGTGATCATGGCTATTCCCGACTGCTGTCTGGTCTGTGCCTGTCTTATGCCTGACATACACGCCATCCTGTCTATGGCCGTAAGTTTCTCGTCTATGGATTTCAATATGGCCTCAACGCTCTGACCCGTAGGCTGTAAAAGATATGGTTTAAGGTTTGGATCAGTCTCGTTTGGTATTGTGATTATGGCACCCGGTCCCGCCGCGGCGTCAACCTCTGGTGTCTTCACAAGACTTGGTGATGTTGATAATTTTATTGTCTCGTTGATCTCGCTCAACTCATTGAATATGCTGTTGGAAAGATCTGATATGTCGCCCACATCTGAAACACCTATGCCCCTCACAGGTGATCTGTTGGCATACACCCAAACTGCAGGTATAACACCCAACTCGTTTGGCATCTGTTCTAACATCTCTGTGTTCTCTTTCTCTGTGTTGTATTCACTCAATGTGATGGTGTCCTTGGTGAACTCCCTCACGTAGTATCTCGCATTCATGCCATAGGCCTTCTGTTCTACTTCAAGTAGTTTTAGATATGTCAGGTCGTAGTAGCCTGATGGCTGTCTGGTGTATTCCCAATCCAACACGTTCTCTGGTGTGAACAATGAACAATAACTTCTTATGTTTTGGCTTAGTTCTTCCGCCCTGGTCCTTGCGTTTGACTGTGGTTTGTCTAACAAGATCACGCAGTGGCCAAACACCGTGCTCCAGGTGTTGACATCACGCATGAAACTTTCAAAACTCCTGCCCTCTAGGTCAGTGTCCTTAAGGAAGTTTCTTAATTCTGGTGTGTCCTTGATGTTGCCGTATTCCCTCTTGACCGGTTGCCTGTAAAGGAATGAATTGTAAATGTTCACGATCGATTTCACTTCATTCATGTAAGGTGTGGCCGCCACCCTCCTGAAGTATTCTGAATCTGATTCGTATTGGTACTTGGTCAGGTATTCGCCCATCTTCATCTCGTATGAGCCAAGGTATGATGCCCTTAGGAACTCCCATCTCTTGAAGTGTGTAAGGTATTCGGGGTGAACACCAAGTGCCGTGTAGTGGGCACTGATCCTGTTGGGATCTTGGTTTACTGAAAAATTGCTTATAGTGGCCATTATGTTCTAACCCTCCATGTTTTGTGTTGTTCTGTTGGTTCGTAGTCCCTAGTGATAGGAAATAGGAATGATGTGGCATATCCCAATGCGTCAGAGATGTGTGAGTAGTCCCTTGAACCATTCTTCTCTGGTTGTGATGTGCCTTCCTTGTAGATGTGTCTCTCCATCGCTGTGATCAAACTCTTACATTTTGGATGTATCATAATGCCTCTCTCTCCTGTGCCTGAACAGAACTTGCTATTTACAGCATTGATCCTGTCCCTCACAGGAATGTGTCTTGAAGGGGCCTTGACCACAAAACCCGCATTGGAGAGTATGTGGAAATCTGTTTTAGGTGAATTGGTCTTCCTGGCCCTACCTGATGGATCAGGGTATGCTATTATCTTGGTGCCTGGAAACCTGTTGTGTATCTCGTTTGCCAGTTCTTCTGTGTTTGAACCATACATCTCTATCTCATCGATCACGTACATCCGGTTGTCTTTGATCACAAAACAGATCGCTGTAAGGGGGTGTACGTTGAAATCAATTCCGATGTGTATGATGTTTTGTCTCTGTTCAAATGTGAATTCTTCTACGTTGTGCTGTCGTTCAAATCCGTAGTATATCCTACCCTCGTAATTCTCGAACGTGCCTTCGTATTCTTGTTTGAAAACTTTAGCATCCAGTTCCGCTTTTGCCTGTTCTACTTCTTCAGGTGTCACGAACCCACCCTGTATAGTAGTGAATTGATGTGAACTCCAATTTGGTTCTGTGGGATCTTGTCCTTTTTGGTATATGTCATACAACCAGTTTGAAATGCCTTTGGGTGTGCCCGCGAACATGGCCCTGCCACCTGTGTCAGACAGAGTTGGCCTTAGGACTTCGGTGTAGGCTTCCTTGTCAATTGAGGCCACCTCATCTAGGTATAGATAATGGTATTTTGATCCACGGAGTGCATCTCTGTTGTCCGAACCTTTTAAGGAAATCTTGCTTCCGTTTTTTAAACGTATTGATAGATCCGCTTCGTTAATTTTCTTGTCCCAGCACAGTGATATTGCTTTGTTCTTGACCTCGTCCCACCACACGTTACGAGCCTGTCTATAAGATGGCAGTATAGCGGCCACATTCTGATCGGGTAATCTAGCATGATAGAAAAGTTGTCTAATGCCAAGAGTAGTTTTTCCTACCCTTCGTCCAGCCACAAGAACAACGAACCTTGCTGGATCGTTGGCTACTGTCTTCTGTGGTGTTGACAACTTCACTGTTATTCATCCTCCTGCCACGGTAGTGGTTGTGAATGATCTGTTGAGTTGGGGTCATCTTTCTGCTCGAGGTAGTTACGTCCAAGCCAAATCTGCATCCTGACGTCTCCAGCCAAAGCACGTTCCATCTGGCTTCGGCGTAACGACTTCTTGCCTTCCGCCCTGCCTTCATCAACTAATTTCTTGTATCTCTTCTTGACGCCCTCTGCTGTGATGCCAATTATCTGACCTATCTCTTCATAGGTACACATTATACGAGCAAGATCCTTGATAAGATCCTTGTCGTGCTTCCTGTATTTCTTTCCTGTGTTGTCAGGTGTCATTATTGTAATCCTTTGTCTTTGACCACTATCCGGAAATGCCTTGCATCGGTGTCACCGTTAGCGGTTGTGATCTTTACTTCAATTGGGTATATGTTGCCTGTGGTGCCTGCGTGGACCCTGAATATTGCCTTCGTGCCTGATATGTTGACGTCCGTGCCTGAACCTGTTGGAAATGCCAATGGTGCTGAATCACCTGATATTGTGCCTATTGTCACTGTGACTGTGGCCAATGAATCACCTGTGTTTAGGTAATCAACGAAATCTAAAGAATATTTTATGTTTGCATCACTGTCTTTGAGAATGAAGATGCCCTGTGCGTCCTTTTGATATCCTGTAAGTGCTAAATTTGCCATCTAACTGTTTCTCCTTGTTCCGGAACCAGCAAACACTGGTCGATTTAGTTTGAATTCTCTGGTCTCCTGTTGAACACGGAATGCCCTTGATTCAACTGGTATTGTATTTACACGCGATTCCTCTAGAACTTTTATAAGCCTAGATTCCTCTGGTATGATAATGGTCCTGATGTCCTGTGCGACCCTGTAGGTGTTGAATGGATCCACATCTATGTCTGTGCCCACTATGGTTATAGTGGTGTTGATAGGTAAGGTTGCTTCACCAAATTGAAAAGAGAATGCCGATGCGGTCAGTGTGCTTGATATGTTCATTGACACACTATTAGCCAACACACCATTGACCGTTATCGAAGATGATGAGTTAACAGTGCTTGACGAAGTCAGCGTGGCACTTGGAGTTGCCGTGATGTTTGCCGTAGATATCAGCAATGCCGCCGCTAGGTCTTGATCCTGTGCCGCCGCGGTGATTGTGGCAGTTATAGGAAGTGTCGCCGTGGCAACTTTTTTCGCACTAGGCGTCGCGATTATGTCAGCACTGATAGAGAGTGTGGCCGAACCGGTCTCGGCAGTTTCAATACCTGCAACAGTTATGGTAGCATTAATAGGTAATGTTGCTGATGCAACTGCCTTCAATGATGGTGTTGTTGTAACAGTGGCTGATGCAATTAATAATGCCGCACCAATATCTAGATCAACACTGTCAACACCACCCTGTACGTAATCTACTACGACATAGTCGTCACGGACATAGTTGATGCCAATGTCAAATATTATTTCTAGATCCGCTGACGCGGTTATCAGTGCCACTGGGTAAAACTCCGGTTAGACTTGATTAGTCTATTGTGATAGTAAGTGAGCCAGAATTTATTTGAAACGTGTCTCCATCGGAAATAACACGAGAGGCACTCAAAGCGCCATGCGCCAATAAGTTTCCAGAACTGGCCGCATCAAAGATACCAATGTGTGTCACTGTGCCAAAAGCACCACCTGATGCTGTTGGGAATGTGATGTCTGCGTTACTCACGATCGAACTGTTGTCTGATCCTGTGGTTGCTGATGCCATTTTGGTGTCCATTCTTACTCTTGCATAGCCGTTTCCTGAACATTCCGTACCAGACGCTGAGTCTGTTGGATCTGATGTGAAAAGGGCCATGTGTGCTTGAGGCGAAGTGAAGGACGTGTTCTTGAAAAAAAGTTCTAGTGTCTTTCTCTCGCTGTACGAACTTAATGCTGTCATTTATATTCTCCTAATTAGGTTTGTTTGTTATAACAAACATATTTACACAATCATGTGTAGGTTAATGTATTGTTATTCAGACTCAATGAATGATTTGCCTGACAGTTTCTCAACTTCAGCGACCAATTTCTCCATGTTGATCCTGACCGTTTTACCTGTCTTGCTGTTCTTGGAGTAGTATTCCCATTCACCGGCTTCGTTGTGTGGTGATATCTTGGTCACGTTGCCCGCTTCATCCCTCACATACACCTCTGATGAACTGCCGTCATCCTTGGCATATATGTGTGACATGTCTGCAACACCTGATGGGTCTCCAGACTGGTTCATCAATCTTACCGCTCCAAACTGTGACTGTGCTGTGGCTTCTTCTGTGAAGAAAGCGTAGTCGTTGGTCAGTGTCAGGTTGGTCTTGCTGTGTGTGCCTGCCCTGAAGTGATAGAAGTCTGTCATGGTTGATGTGCCTGATCCATGGTAGTAGTCGATACCAATTGACTCGTAGCCAACAGCATCCGTGATTGTAAGGTCTCCTGAACCTGAACTTGGTGCCAGTTCGAAGTATGTGCCCATTGCTGTCATGTTGGTGATTGTTAGGTCGCCGGAACTGCCTGGATATACTGATACACCATAGTTTCCACCTGATGCCTGTCCCAGCGTGGCCGCCGTTGAACTGTTGTTGCTGATCGAACTGAATGCCTCAAATGCCACTGGTCCCCTGCTCCTGTATTGACCACTGGTCGCTGTTGAACTTGAACCACTCATTTCCAAATAGATCTGTGCCATGTTCCTCCATCTCTGATCACCGTCCGAACCGTTCTGGCCCGGTGCCAATACGATGTCCTGTACTATAACATTTTTGTAACTTCTGTCTGAACTTGCTGTGCCGAGCGTGTGGTCTAGGTCTTGGTATAGCATTAAGTTGGCATTGCTGTATCTGCCGTTGGTTGAAATATGACTATAATCACCACCGTTGGCCGCCAGCAACACCTGTCCTGTGCCATTACCTTGTATGCAGATGGAATCGTTTGACCTGTTTGCTTTTATCTTGTTGTCTTTTATATCTATCGCCTTTGTCTGTATGTCACCGAACACTGACAGTGAGTTGGTTGCGTCGTAGAAAGCATACTTGTTGTTACCATTCAATGCATCCACACGGAAACCATAGGCCTCTGAGATTGTTTCTGTACCACCAATGCCGTCAGTAATAACTTCTGCTTGGTAGGCGATTGCCTGTGTGATTGTGCCTGTCATTGGAGATGCAACTCCCAGTTCCACATATGAGTTGTTCCCACAAAGTTTGCTCATTGATACATTACCACTTGAATTACCGCCTAGATGCAGATATGAGCCAGACTGGAGGCCAACACCTGATCCCACCGTTGCCGCGTCTGAGGCTGAGTTGATGATTGTGAGACTGGCATCAATGCCTCTAGGACCACGACTCAAACTTGTGTTGGTCAATTCCGCACCGTTGGCATCAAAACCCATGGCTCCGATCAAATTTCTAAATCTGTTATCTGAATCTGATGAATTCACACTTGAATCCATTTTTAATTCTGAGAATATTCCGTGGATGTATCTTCTGTCTGTGGATCCCGTCAGTGCAGGTACATCTGTTTCTTTGTAGATCGTTTGGACACCACGCATAGCGTTTATGGCAGTTCCGTAACTCTCTACTATGACTGGCATTTCAGTGTTGCTAAAATTGTCTGTTGTTGACATCTGGATTGTGCCCGTGCCATTCGTTCCTATTTCTAAATTAGCATTTGAACTGCTTGTGCTCATGCTGTTGCCTGAGAACCCTATGTCTCCAGTTGAACCACCTGCGTTTGCATCCACATATGCCTTGATGGCCTTGGCTGATGCCAACGTGTCGTCTGATCCCGACACACTTGAAAGGTCTGTGTCTAGCACACCTGATTTTAGATTCGCCACATCAACATTTGAAAGTGCGTTACCTGTGCCTTCCGCATCAAATGTCTTGTTTGTAAATGTTGTTGTTGAACTGCCTGTGACTTCACCGGTTGCATTGATTGTTAACACACCCGCACTGTCCGTGCTGGTTGTGACATTGTTTCCGCCTTGCACATACAGAGTACCTGCTTCAGCAACAGTAATTGTAGCAGAGTCATCCGCCACCACTTTTATGCCTTCACCTGTCTTGTATGCTAGGCTGTTCCATGCTGTGGATCCATCTCCTATCTTGAATTTTGTTGTGTCTGATTCGTAACCAAACTCACCAGCCGCCAGTGTTGGATTGGCTGATGTCCAATCTGCCGCCGTGTCTCTTCTTAATTGTATCTTTGTAGCCATTATGCTGTTCCTCCGTCTATGGTTGGTACTGACGTGTATGTTGAGTCAGCAACACCGCCGTCGATATTTATAGCAGTGGGATCTCTGAAACTTAAAACACCTGATCCATTAGTACCCAATACTTGATTTGCGGATCCATCCGCGTTGGGCAGTGTGTACACTGCGTTGATGTTGACTTTGCCTGTGCCCGCAGGATTTAAAGTGATGTCTGCGTTGCTGGGTGATATCATTGTTGAGCCAACGAATGTTATGTCTCCGGTGCTGGCACTACCACCTGACTGTGCCACGAAACTTAAATTGCCTGATCCATCCGTTTTCAAAACTTGGTTGGCTGATCCATCTGATGTGGGCCAGTTCAATCCATCCAGCACGATGTTGCCCGTTCCGGCAGGTGTGATTGTTATATTCTGATTGGCTGGTGCATTGGTACCATAAGCACTGGTTGATTTAATTACAGGCCCACTTGCAGGCAATTCTATTGCCAGCGATCCACCACCATTTGTTTGGCTTGTGAATTGGATATCTGCGTTTACATCTTTGATTGTGTGTCTGATATCTCCTTCATCTTCGTAAATGGTGAAGGCACCGGTTTGTGATCCATGAGATCCAACAGTTAAAGTCTGTCCTGCACTCCGGTTTGTTATTTGGCCATTATTCGAACCACGTCCAACCTTAATAGTAGGACCAATTGTAATAGTACCACCTCCTGGTGCACCGGTAAGAACCGCATCGACTACAACGTCTCCGGTACCACTTGCTGATATTTCTAAATCGGCATTTGATTGACTTGTTGAAATTGTGTTGTCTACCAATGATATTGCTGAAGTTGTTAAGTCTCCAGTAACATTTGTGTTGGCGTTTAATTCTATTGTGCCAGTACCGCTTGGGTCTAGTGTAATTGCGGCGTTGCTTGGAGAAATAAGTGTTGATCCAACCGCTGATAAATCACCCAACGTTACACCACCTACCTGTGAATCCACATATGTTTTAATTGCTTTTGCTGAAGCAAGTGTATCGTCTGAACCACTGACACTTGAAATGTCTGTGTCCAACACTCCCGACTTCAGGTCAGCAACATCTATGTTTGATATTGAGTTGCCAGTTCCTTCAACATCAAATGTTTTGTTTGTTAATGTTAGTGTGTCTGATGCTATGTTGGCATCCTGTGTGTCAACGTATGCTTTAACACTTTGTTGACTTGGTGGTCTTGTTGCTGAATTTGTACTAAAACTGTCTTCATCAATTAGACTTAAACTGTTATCTGCCGCATTGATTGTGACAACACCTGCGGAGTCAGTTGCAGTTGTTACATTTGTGCCACCCTGTATGTAAAGCGTTCCTGCCTCTGGTATATCTACACCAGCACTGTCATCACCTATTACTTTGAAACCTTGTCCTGCGGCAACGCCACTTACTTGTGTGTCAACGTATGCTTTGGTAGCCGCGTCTTGTGCCGCTCCTGGATCTGTTACGTTTATAATT
>TARA_R100001460_G_scaffold42424_3_pt1 | contig 16332 bp, 28 predicted proteins | sample TARA_R100001460 | Tara Oceans TARA_R100001460 (sample SAMEA2622190) | marine metagenome | biome: marine biome (ENVO:00000447); feature: surface water layer (ENVO:00002042); material: "saline water (ENVO:00002010), including plankton (ENVO:xxxxxxxx)" | depth 5 m | reverse complement strand
ATCAAAGAAGGACAGACTAACATTGTTATGTTTGATGGATTTCAATTAGTCGTTAAAGACGATGAAGGAAGACACTATGCTTACACTCTTAGCTGTGATGAGTTACATAAAACTAAAACTACAGAGAAAGGTATAAAAATATAAAAAAGGGGCTACCGAAGTAAACCCCTTTTTATTTAGCAGTTCTAGCTAACTTAAGATACGTATACCCAAAGTTCGATGGTACCTGTACCACCACCAGCTGGACCGGCTTGTACTGTGATGTCAATTGTGTCATCAGATGAGTACTCGTATGGTGCAAAAGCTGCGTCTGTTTTGTCTACGCCACCAGCTTGTCCACTTGTAGAACCATCAATGATTCTGTCAGTGTCGCCGCCGTCGCCAACATCAAGGACTAGCGTTGTACCTGTGTCTAAGTCATCCACTTTAAGAACAACATCATGCACAGTTTCACCTGCAAATACGTCAACCATTTTTATTACATCACTTGTTGCAACAGCAGTAGTAGCTTCAAACTTTGAATACCTAACACCTAGTTGCCCAGATGGAAAAGGTTTAAAAGATTGATTACCACTTACCACGTCTGAAGTATAAGTCGCCATAGTTTCACCTTATTATTTTACTATTACACACCATTGTGTAATACTTTCCCTTATAGGCAATTTTTTTCAAATGTCAAATTTAATTAAGGAGTAATTAAATGACACAACCCCCGAAATATGTGTATGTAAAAAGGAATCCAATAAATCCTTATACTTACACTAACCCAAAAGATCTACCATATTTGCAATGGAAACGCGTTAAAGTTTCTGTTGCCTATAATATGTGTGTTAGTAAAAGAATAGGGTGGGAACGAGCAAGAGAACAAGAATACCAATTATGGCGTGAACAAATGATTCACTTAGGCCACAAAATAGTTTAGGAGTAACTATGCAAAAATTATATCTAGATTTCGAAACTTATTATGATGTTCATTTTAGTCTTACAAAGATGACCACAGCCCAGTATGTAAATGATGAACAATTTTCTGTATGGGGCGTGGGTATCAAAGTAGAAGATGAACCAACACAATGGATCCCAGGTGATGAATGTTTTGATGTATTACACTCTATTGACTGGGACAATACCGCTGTAATTTGTCACAACACTTTGTTTGATGCATACATTCTTACGCAGCACTATGGAGTTACACCAAAGTACTATTACGATACTGCAGCAATGAGCCGAGGTATTTATCCAAATGAAAGTGCAAGTTTGAAAGCTGTGGCCAAACGTGTGTTTCCAAACGATGAATCAATGCGTAAAGGTGAAGAACTAGTTACTGCAAAAGGTATAAAAGATCTCCCACCAGATGTCGAAGAAAGTATTGCAGGATATTGTATACAAGACGTAGATCTGACTTATGCAATCTTCAATCAGTTTATTGCTGGTTACCCACAACAAGAACTAGATCTCATAGATCTTACTTGTAGGATGTTTGTAGAACCAAAGATTATATTAGATAAACAAATGCTTAGAGACCACCGAGATAATGTAATCGAAACTACTAAGAACCTAATAGAAGAAAGTGGACTTACAAGAGAGGTCCTGGCTTCCCAGGTTAAGTTTACACAACACTTGACCGAAGAGCTAGGACTTGTAATACCTAAAAAGAAAAGCCCACGCACAGGAGAAATGATTCCAGCACTTGGTAAATCTGATTCAGGTTACATACAAATGTGTAACGCCCACCCAGAATACAAACACATCTGGGATGCCAGGGAGGCTGTAAAGTCACGTATTGAAGAGACAAGAGCAAATAGATTTCTTGATTCAGTAAACCCTGATGGCACTTTTTCTATACCATTACGTTACTACGCTGCACATACAGGACGCTTTGGCGGTGCAGAAAAACTTAATCTACAGAACCTACCCAGAGGATCTAAGTTACGTACTGCATTACAGTCCCCAGCAGGTCAACTAATGTATATCGCTGATTTATCTAATATTGAAGCACGAATGCTCGCTTGGTTAGCTAAAGAACAAGACCTAGTTGATGCTTTTGCAACAGGTAGAGATGTCTATTGTGAGTTTGCTAGTCAAATATATGGTAGAGAAATTACAAAAGCTGACAAGCTAGAACGTTATGTAGGCAAGACTGCAATACTAGGACTTGGCTATGGTATGGGAGCTCCGAAGTTTAAGATGACTTTGAAGTCAGGTTCACCCTCTGTAGAAGTTACAGACTCTACAGCGCTAGCTATTGTAAGCCAGTATCGAGCTATGTACCCAAACATTCCGATGTTATGGAATGGTTGTAAGAACTTACTTTATGCAATGATGAACCGTAGTTCGTTGGGCATGAGTTATGGACCGTTGACCGTAGATACAAATGCCATCCGGTTGCCTAATGACATGCATCTTAAATACCCACAACTAACCTATCAAAGCGGTCAGTTTGTTTACTTCTCAGGTAAAAGTGTTATACGTACGCATGGCCCTAGGATGACAGAAAACATTGTTCAAGCTCTAGCAAGAATAGTTATTACCGAACAAATGCTCGAAATACAAAACTTACCAGAAGTATCAGTTGTATTACAGATACACGATGAAGTAGTGGCAATTGGTTCTGATGGAGAAGCCGACAAGACATTAGAAAAAATTCTAGCTATAATGAAAACACCTCTATCTTGGTGTCAAGATCTACCGTTAGATGCAGAGGGAAACTACAGCACAAGTTATGACAAATGAGCAATCTTATACTTACAAGAAGAAAGAAAGAAGGAGTCATTATCTACAAAGATGATGAAGTCATCGCTGAAGTTGTTGTAACTAGCCTTGGCCCTAAACAATGTAAGCTCGGTTTTGTAGCTAAAGAAAATGTTAAAATAGATAGAAAAGAAATATACAAAAAGAAATAGGAGGTTTGTATGGAAATAGTTTTTCTACAAGCAAAGAAAAAACTAATAAAAGAAATATCAAAGGACGCAACTACACCCTACCCCCTTGTTAAAAAGTTTACTTCTCATCATTTCAATGTAAAGAAAACACAAAAAGGAATCGAAGATTTCTACGCACACTTACAAACCGCAGCAGCTGCAGGTATGTGTTTACACAAAGGCCTATTGTTACGTAACTTACAAGATGAGCCCAGGGCTTTAGTAGCTGACAGAAACGCCCCAACTGAATTATTAGTTATTGATATAGATGGCTTACAAATGCCAGCTCAGGATCTAACTGATGTACAAACACTAGCAGAGAAGATTGTTGTACATCTTCCAGAAGAGTTTCAGAATGTGTCTTACATTGCTCAAGCTAGCGCATCATTAGGTTTAAAACAAGATAAAGTCTCACTTCATTTATTCTTTTTCTTAAAACATGCAGTACATCCGAAGACCCTGAAAGAATGGTTGAAGATGTTAAATTATGAAACCGACATATTAGCTAAACATTTAAAGCTATCTGCTAATGGTCAAAGTTTAAGTTACACCTTAGACCCTTCAGTTGCAGACAACAGTAAATTAATTTATTTATCTGCACCAAAGTTTGTTGACATACAAGACCCGATAGCTGGAGACAGGTTTGTACACATCAAACGTGGTTCGCCAACCTTAGATCTTAATGTAAGTAACATAAACCCAGAAAGAGTTCATAACTTAGGAATACAAATAAAAGATAATCTCCGTAAAAAACTAAACTTACCTAAGAAATCTGAAAAGATTAGATCAATTACAATTGCAGGAGAGTCTCAAGAAGTCTTACAAAACCCAGATAAAATGACTATAGATATAGTCCGTGTAAATGAACCTTACGTAAACTGTAATGTAAATGGAGGCGACAGTAATGGATATTACTTCTTACTTAGCAACCCACATTATATGTACAACTTCAAAGGAGAACCTGTTTGGGAAATACAAAAAGCAGATCCAGAGTTTTATAAAAGTATATTTGAAACTTTCGCTGATAAAATAGATGGTGATCAAAAACTAAAACCAATAGTTCTTAGAGATTTCTACACTGATACTTATTTCAATGGTATTTATGATGAAAACAAAGAACAGTTTACAGACGATTATCCACTCACTCCTACGCAGAAGTCTTCTTTAAATGACTTTATGCGTACACATAATCGTACGCTGCCTGACTATGTACCAGATGCACAAGTTGTATTTGATCCAGCATCTGATAAAGGCATACAACTAGAACAACCTCCATATCACGTTAATTTATATAGAAAAACTTCTTACATGCTACAAGCAAAAGAAACGGTCGAACTTGAATATGGGACTGCAAAAAAACTACAAGAACGTATACCTAACATATACAAATTAATACATCACATATTAGGCGGAGGCGATACTGAGTTTGAACATTTCATAAATTGGTTAGCTTATATTTACCAAAATAAACAAAAAACTATGACCGCATGGATATTTACAGGTGTACCAGGTACCGGTAAAGGTTTGTTTGTACATAAAATATTAAAACCTTTATTCGGTGAACAACAAGTCCCAATGCGTTCATTAGAAAATATAGAAGAACAATTTAATTTATACATGCGCACAGCGCTCTTCTTAGTTGTAGATGAATTTCGTATGAGTGACTCTGGCAACACCAATCGTATGGCTGATAAATTAAAACATCAGGTTACTGAACCTACATTAACTATCCGTGCTATGCGTACAAACCAAGTCGAGCTGCCAAGTTTTTGTAACTTTATCTTTCTTACAAACAGAGGAGATGCTGTAAAGATTGAAGATGGAGATAGACGTTACAACGTAGGCCCCAGGCAAGAAAGTAAGTTACAGCACTCAATACCTGAGTTATTAGATAACTTAGACCAATTGTCATCTGAGTTATATTACTTCGCCGGTGTCTTACAAGCTTTCCAGGTAGATAATCGTATGGCACATACAGCGTTAGAAAATGATGCTAAACAACAAATGAAGCAAGTATCTATGTCTGTACTAGAAGAATTTGCACATGCAATAAAAGAAAAGAACTTAGAATACTTTATAGAAATATTAGATATAGAAATTACAAACACATTTGATGCAGGTGGCATTGCATCAGCGCAACGTTATGTAAAAGATTGGATTTCAAAAGTTGGTGTAGAAACTGTTATACCAATGCAGCATTTCAAAGTTGTATATGATGTACTTACAGATAGCCGTAACAAGCTGTCTCAAAGAGACTTTTCAAAAGCAATGTCTAGGTTAAATGTTGTTACTAGAAGAAAAAGAGTATCGTCTGACAAACACGCTAGCATTCCTCGCGGGGTTGTAATAACTTGGAAACTCGAAGATAATGTTAAAGATACTTTAATAAAAGATCATTTCGACGAAAAAGATTTAAAACTTTTAGCAACAAAATAACAGGATATTATTTGTGACAAAGCTTGTACAAAACAAGCGTCCGGATCTAGATAATGTAATAGTTTCGGACAAACCAAAGGAGTTGGGTTTAATACCAGCCTGGTCTTATTCTTCACTTAAGACCTATGAGTCCTGTCCCTATAGAATCTATATAGCCAAAGTTAAGAAAGTACAAGAAGATTATGGGCCAGCTGCTGAACGTGGTACACAAATACACCAGCAAGCTGAAGATTATGTAAAAGGCGAGTTAGGTGAACTACCTGATACTCTTAAAAAATTTACATCGCAATTTGAATCTCTTCGGGAGATGTATGCAGATGCAAAAGTAGAATTAGAAGGAGAATGGGGGTTCACTATAGATTGGGAAGCATGCGAGTGGATGGCTCCTAACGTATGGGCTCGTGTAAAACTCGATGTAATCGTACATGAGTCAGAAACTTCAGCACGTGTGATTGATCATAAAACCGGTAAACAATTTGGTAATGAGATTGCGCACAGCCAACAAGGGCTTGTTTATGCAATAGGAACTTTTTTTAGATTTCCGCATTTAGAAAGTTTAAATACAGAATTTTGGTATCTAGACCATGGAACTACTATGGAGAAAGTATATACGCGAGATCAAGCTATGATGTTCATGCCAAAACTACAAGAGCGAGCATTAGACATGACTACCGCTACTAAATTTTCTCCTAATCCATCTCAATATAATTGCAGGTGGTGTTCTTATGGAAAAGGAGAATACCCAATATGTGAGTGGGCTTCAAAATAATTAAAAAATAAAGTATAATGAAATATAACAACGAACGACGAAAGGTGAACTATGAACGAATCCATACAGGATGCTTATCAGCATCAGACTGAAACTACCCAATTCATTAACAGCCACCCTAGATGTCTTATTACATCTGATCCTGGGACCGGCAAAACGAGAGCAGTATTAGACGCAATTGACTCTTCTTCAGGGGCTACACTTGTACTTGCACCATTGTCTATACTTGAAGCTTCGTGGGGAGAAGATATAATAAAATTTAAACCCTCACTTAACTATGGAATTGCATATGCTAAAAACAGGAAAAAAATATTTGAAGACGATAGCTACGATGTGGTCATCACTAATTTCGAAGCTGTTAACTTCTTACATAAACATCCATTACTACTTAAGCGATTTAATACCATCGTCCTTGACGAATTTACTGCCTTTAAAAATAGGGAGGCCAAGCGCTCGAAGAATCTCAAGTCTATTATTCATAATTTTGATAATAGAATTGCTATGTCTGGTACTCCTAACAGTAATACTATTCTAGATCTTTGGCACCCTGTCTTTCTTATTGATGATGGAGAACATCTAGGAAATAGATTTTGGTCATTTAGACATCAAGTTTGTCAACCTAGGTTCAATGGTTTTGCTAATGAGTGGATTGACAAACCTGGTATTGAAGCAGTTGTTGCAAATAAACTTTCAGATATCACTATTCGTCATGCAATTGATGAATGTATGGATCTGCCTGACAATATTGTAAGAAATGTATATACAAAACTCACACCACGGGTACAAAAGATGTACGATACCCTTGCTGAAGAGTCAGTGTTGTACACTACAAAAGGGACTATCAATGCAGTCAACGCTGCAGCTCGTGTAAAGAAACTACTACAATTAGTTAGTGGCGCTGTCTACAACGAAGACGGCCAGCCTACTGTATTACATGATGAGCGTTACGAGCTAGTTATGACACTAGTGGGACAACGTAAACATTCATTAGTTGCATACAATTGGAAGCATGAGCGTGATGCGTTGATAAAAATCGCGGAGCGAGAAAAGATTTCTTATGAACTAATTGACGGTACAGTACCTGCACACAAGCGTAAGGATATCGTACAACGTTTCCAGGCCGGTCAGATACAAGTATTATTTGCTCACCCTCAGTCTACTTCTCATGGACTTACTCTTACAAAAGCTACCACAGCTATTTGGTGTTCGCCTACATACAGCGCTGAACAGTTTCAACAATTTAACAGACGTATACATAGAGCTGGACAAAATCAAAAAACAGAAACTATTTTAATTACCGCAAAAAAGACATGGGAAAAACATGTATATAGTAAACTAGATGGTAAATTAGGAAAAATGGAGAATTTACTCCATATATTATCAAAGATAAATAATGTCAGAACAAAACAAGAGGGTACTAATGTTAACTCATGAACTACAAGAAGTAGTTGATGAGCTAATTAAACGTTCGCCATCTGCAATTGCGACTGCTTTAGTTTTTACTATGGCTGAAGTTATCAATAACAATAAGGAAGTAACTACCCTAGACGAAATAAATCAACTCTTAGCTTTAGCTGGAGTTGAATCACTTATTTTAGTCGACGGTGTATTTATGGCATCAAGCAATACTAATAAGGAGGTACTACACTAATGTCAGAAGAAATAAAAAATATGGATGATTTACTTAACGAACTATCTAATTCGAAAGCCGCACTCAAAGATCTTCAAGGTGAAGAAAAATCTTTGAAACAAGCTATTAATGAATTAGAAAGCAGAATTATTCTTAATCTTGAAAACCAAGGAGTGGATAGGATTGGGAATGATGTGTGTACAGTGTCTATTAAAAAAGATGTTGTACCAACTGTAGAGGACTGGGATCTTGTGCACCAGCATATAATTGACAATGGTCAGTTTGAGTTGTTGCAGAAAAGAATGTCAGCAACCGCCTACAGAGAGCTTCAACAAATGGGACAGGATGTTCCAGGTGTTAAGCCAACGGAGCTTACTAGAATTAATTTTCGAAGTAAGTAAATAAAATATATCGACGAAATAAGGAGTACGTACTATGAACGATATAGCGTTAGTCGCAACTGAGTTGCCTGCTCATGCAAAAAAAGGTAGCGGTCTAGGTAATGAAAACATTACTCAAGACCATCTTCAAACCCCACGTGTAAAACAACTTCAACAGTTGTCTAACGAAGTGGACGAGAACCATAGTGAACACATTAAAGGAGCCAAACCTGGCGACTTTATCAACACTATTACTCGTGAAAACTACGGCAGAGAGATGTACTTAATGAATGTACGTTTCACTGAAGAGTATGTTGTTTGGAGAAAACGTGAGAAAGGTGGAGGACTTATTGGTTCTTTTGCAAGTCAAGGAGATGCTTTAGATCATCTAAAAGCTGAAGGCTTGAATGTAGAAGACCATGAGATTACACAAACACAATCTCACTTATTGGTTAAGAAAGATGCGGAGACAGGTAAACTAGACACGCCTTTCTTATTTGATTGTACCAGCTCAAAGCTTCGTGTAAGCAGAGAATGGAATACTCAAATTGCAAGATTGGGCGGAGATAGATTTTCTTCTTTATGGAAGATGTCATCCTCCCAAACTCAAAACAGAACTGGACAAAAGTTCTGGAATATCGCTGTTGCGAATGAAGGTTGGGTAACTGACGAAGATTATGAAGTAGCTAAAAAGTTATTTCAGTCAGTTACAAAACAACCTGCAGCGTAATAGTGTAACTATATCTTACATGGTGCGACATATACTGTCGCATCGTGTAAGTAACCTTCTATTATAAGGAATATGATTGAGGCGGTATTTGGCAAAACAAATTGATAAAAAAGCTATGTTAGAGTCTGTTACAGATACAGCTCTAGGCTTTTGTGTAAATTTTCCTCTTTCGTGGCTTGTGTTATTCTCCATGTTATACTTTACGCAAGATGCATTGCTTATATCTGTAATACAAACCTTTGTGCTTACAGTTACTGCAATTATCCGTAGGTACATTACAAGACTGTATTTTAAGGATTTAAAGTATAAAGATGACAGAAAGGGAGTTCATAGCGAAGATCCACAAAGCACTAGATAACGATATCTATAAGTGGAAAATTCATGATGCTTATCATGGCGGTGTCCCGGATGCGTATTACAGCGGCCCTGCTGGTTGTATGTTTATAGAATATAAATACCACAGGAAAATGCCTGTAAGAACCACTTCTAAAATAGCCACTAAAACTAGTTCTCAACAAAAACTTTGGTTACAAAGAGCTATTGATCATAATGTGCTTGCATATTTAGTAATAGGAGTAGAAGACTTAATTTTAATGACTCAAGATGTGCAAAGAGAATTTTTTACTGTAGAAGAGTTTAAAGACAATGCCTGCACATTCGACGAATTTATAGACAAACTTACAAAAATATGCCTAAAATGACACGTAAATTAGCTAAAACTAGCAAAGATATGGTGAATCACCCACCACATTACAACTCAGGAGAGATTGAATGTATTGATGCTATACAAGCTAGTATGAGTAAAGAAGGTTTTATCTCATACTGTAAAGGTAATATTATTAAGTACCTATGGAGATTCGAGCATAAGAATGGGTTGGAGGACCTTGAAAAAGCTGGATGGTATTTTGATAAGTTACTGGAAGTAGCTAATGACTATTATGAGGGAAGCAAGTAATACGGTAACTCGATTTACTAGACTTGAATCTGTCTTAGGTAAGACAACTAGTTTATCTGATTCTCCTTGCACCGGTGTATGTACAGTCACACAATGGGGTGATGCTCGTTGTAAAGGCTGTGGTCGGTTCGAGGCAGAGATCAAAAACTGGGCAAAGTTCTCAAATCTTGAAAAAAAGTTAATAAATCTGAGAAATTCTAAAGATTACAATATAAGACAGAAGAGATTAAGGTAAATCGCTTACAAGCCCCGTAGAAGCCCACTGAGACAAAATCTGTCTTTTTGGACCTAGACCCTTCTGTCCCCTAAGAAAACCTCACCACGTTGATTTCTCGAAGTCAATTTTTTTAAAATCCTATTTTTTTATAGAATTATCTACCTTGTCCCCTATATTTTTTATAACTTCTACGTTTTGACTTATTCATGTGAGAAAAGCCCCTATTGTGCCTGCCTATAGAAGTTTTCTTTCCTCTTGCCCCAGTTACTGGTTGGTGTTTTACAACAGTAAAACCTGCTTTTCTTGCCATTACTTCTTACGTCTACGTGTTGTTTTTCTTTTCTTTTTTGCAAAAGTCCTAACATTAGTTGGTTTACCACCCGGGTTGCCTGCTCTACGTTTACGAGCTACTGCACTCTTTCTTTGTGCAGCTGTCATACGTTTGGCCGTGGATCTTGGTACGCATTTCGGGTACTTTCTTTTACTTTTGCCTTTAGCAGATTTTCTACCACAAGCTTGAAACTTACCTTTTTTCTTAGGCGCACCAATATCTACCCAGTCACCTTTCTTGCCCTTGCCGAACCAGGCTGTTAGTCCTCCTGTTGGTTTTCTACTCGCCATCTTTTTCCAATAAGTCTTTTATCCTACGTGCTTTCTCTTCCCTTGTATCGGGATGTAACTCAGGATCCACCACTTTAGCTAATTTTAACATAGGGATCCTTTGATTAGGTATGTATCTCCAAGTATATCCAGCTTCTGAATATATGCCAAATACACTTTCAGTTAAACCAATCTTAACAACCATAGCAGGCTCATTGTCTAAAAGAACTCTATCCCCTTCTTTAAAAGCACCACTAAAACGAAAAGCTAAACCTTTTATAAAACTTCCAGCCCAGTCTTTAATACCAAGACCAACCAATAAGGTTATTAAAAACCCTATAAGTTCTATATAGTATTCGTTTAACTCTATCGCAGGCATTATCTATAGCCGCCCCCTCGCTTTTTGTAAGTACGCACCAACCAACCATTTGCATATGCACTTGGATATACTTTAAATTTTCTTTTAGCTTCAGCTTTTACTCTTGCGTATAAAGCTTTGTTAGTAGGTGTAGCACCCTTTTTCTTGGTAGTTTTTTTCTTTGCTCTTGGCATAGTTTTCTCCGTTATTAATCATTTCATTTTACCCTTTTTTTACGAGATGTTCTCGTCCTAGGGAATGACCTATTAGACTTCTTAGATTCCATTCTAATATTTTTTGGAGAATCATTCAGAGGATTTCCGTCAATGTGATGTACATCTTTTCCATCACCTTTTTTTGCTTTACCAGTGCGCATCATTTTTCTACGCACTTTGTTCCTAGCAGCTCGTCTTTTCTTTTGGGCAGGGCTAGAGTGGTAGTTATCGTATTCAGAACGATAATTACGAGCCATGATTATCTGCCTACTTTATTCTGCGCTTTTTTATGTGCGGCCCTAAAGGTGTCTCCCATGAGCATACGTCTTTTCATAAACTTCATGTGGGCCTGTGTGTGATGTTTTGAGTGCCTTTTCAAAGTGTCTTGTTGCCTTTTAGTTAAGACTTTTTTTGCCTTCATAGAAGGTTTTTTCTTCATTCTAGCCATTTTTAATACTCATAGATTTAATTTTTTTAGGTTCACCATCTCCCTTTTTAGGTAGTTGGTAAAGAGTAATTGTGTGATTACCTTTTTCGTCTTTTTCCCAAACTAAGTCTTTATCTTCACTAGTAGTTGAACTAATTATAATTGACATATTTACTCCTTAATATGATTTATAAGTGTCCATAGATTCACCTATAGACGGCATCATGCCTAATTGCATTTTCTTTTGTTGCATCGGATCCATCATTTTGTCATTAGCGCTGTTAGGAACATTTGGTTTCATTTGAAACTCTGCTACTTCCATATCGCCTATCATTTTATTTTTAGGACCCATTTTTATTCTATTCGCCATCGATTTCTCCTTTTTTAATCATAAAATCAATTACTTTTATTTTATCATTAATTTCTGCTATTACACCAACAAACTTATCTATTTCTACACTGTAAGCAGTATGTTCTGGAATAGAGTTTGGGTTCTCTAAAAAGACTTCTAAATCTAAAGTAACCTGTGCACGTTGGCCAATAAGGCTCTCTTTCTGTGCATACAGAATTTCCAACCTACTAGGCATTTACTTTTTCCTTTTTTTCTTACGTTTTAGAGCTTTAAAATCTGCGCCTGTAATACGATTACGAGGCTTAGCAGCTCTAGCAAGTTTTTTTTGTTTAGGAGATAGTTTCTTCACTTCTTCTTCTTTTTGCCGTAGCCTTTCATTTTCATAGGCTTGGCTTTTTTAGTCATGCCTTTCTTTTTCTTTTTTGGGCCATATGAATACGCCATATTAATACTCCGCTTTAGTGTTTTTAAATTTACGATGAGATTTTGTGTCAACAAAGTTTTTGTTCGGGCCCTCTCCTGGCACTGAGCCATCATGGTTTGGAACAGTAGAATACTTTTTAGTACAAATATCTTTATACGTATGTGGTTCTTTGTGATTTATAGGTCTGTTAATCATAATTAAATTTTACTCTATTTTTTAATCAAAGCCAAAATCTGTTACAAATATAGCTATTTTAGTCTTGTCATTATAAGGCTGTATTTCAGTTAAATTAAGATCACTATTGGCCCCAGCTTTCATAAGGTCGTACATCTCTTTAGTTTGAGTCTCTAAAAATAAACCTATAACATCTTGTTCCGCGTGTAATGCTTTAGCTGTAGGAGTCATACCATTTGCAATACTTGCATCATAGATCCAACTTTTAGTACCGCTTTTATTCTTAGCCTTTAACACATGCCCTACACGTGCTCTAGTTTGACCATCAAGTTCATTTGTTTTACTTAAAAACTGTATTTGTATAAGTAGATCGTCGTGATAATAACCCACGACATATTGATTACTACCAGCTATAGCATCAACAAAAGCTTTTTTTAGATTAGCCTTTATGTCTGAAGGGTCCCAACCTCTTGCAGATTTGTAATAACTTTCAATAATATTATCTTCGTCATACAAACGATCAAAGTCTGAATCACTTAGGCTACTAAGTATTTGTCTTGTATATGCCATTATTCTGGTTCCTCCGGCCAAACTACGTTGTCTATGTTTATTATATTAGTGTGTGAATCTGGTAAATCTCGCAGCGCTTGTCTATAAGTTGCCCATTCTGCTTTCTTTTCTGTTGATAAAGGGCTATCTTCTCCCTGTGTCCAGTCCGACTCATATAGCCTATCTCTTCGTTCTGCTTTCATTTCAGATATAGCTTGCTCTCTTAGTTTAGATACACCTACCGTAACAGCAGCTCCATCCACTATTTTGTAATGCTTTGCTAAATACTCTCCTTCTATATAACTTTCGCCATCTTTTACAAAATTGGAAAATGGTTGATCATTACCACTAGCACCAAACTGCCCTGTAATCTCACCAGTTGCAGTCTTATACTTAGTATATTTTTTACCTGCCTCTAAATTACTCATTATACTTTGTTTAACCTCGAGATATTTATAAAAGAACTAACAGTAGGCGAACCACCACTTGGAGGATTACCTATTCCTTTACCATAGAAAAACCCAGCAATTTGATAACTACGCCCTGCTGTAAAGGTTACCTGTTCTTGTCTAATTTTAGGAGCAAAATGAAACCCATCATTTCCTGTCATTTCTCCAGTGGCAAAATTAAAATAGCTATTGGCATGGTTTGTACTTACAGAACTACTATTTGTACTTTCTGTTATGTTTATTGCCATTCCTGATCGACTACTACTGGTAGAGCTACCAGAAGTTTGCATCATAACAGTAACTACATAAGTACCACTTTCTTTAATAGTATTTCCTAGTACATTTAATTGTATTTGCCCAGTGGTAGATCCACCCATATATGTAGTGCTCGTAGCAATACCAAACTTATCTGTGCTTATAAAAAGGTGAAAAGGTGATGAATTAGTAAAACTCGCCATATTAACACTAGACTGAGTGTAAGATTGATTAAGATTATCAGTAGAAGATATCTTTCCAATCTGGTTAGCTCCAATCATATCAACTACAATCCCACCACTTCTTATAGTTAAGACAGCATTGGAGCCACTACCACTGACAGTAATAGTTGCATTTCCGCTTGTGCTATCAAAATTTAATTGACTTAACGTAAGTGTATTTGCAGTTATGTGAGTGCCACTTAAAGTACCAGTCATAACACTAGCAAAAGTAGCAAAACTCCCTGATAATTTATCTACAGCTAAAGATCCAATCTGCGCACTAGCAAGAGCACCATTTTTTATAAAAGCAGTATCTATGTAAACACCCGCTGGGTTACCACTACCATCGGTACTTGTGAGTACAGTAAATGGCACGATGTTATTACCATGTGGGTTACGAATAGTTACCTGACCTGCTTCAAAAATTATATTTGAACTACTAGTATTGTTTTGTAAAGCATTGCTCGAGTCAGCAATCAGATACATACCAGCAATAGCACCATTCGCATTAACTGAAAGTCCATGAGCTGCTCTAGCAGAAGTCCCATCTACAACTGCATTCGATACACTAGTAATACTAGAAGTATTTTGACCAACAGTAGTAGTTAAATTAGAAATAGAAGTTGCATTCGCACCCTCGGCACTAACTCTAACAGTTCGTTCATGCGCAATAGCTGCTGCTAAAGAAGTATCTGTACGACTATTAGAAGAGTTTAAACTAGCCAATAAAGTGCCACGGTCTGTAGCAATTGCATTAGACTGATTAGTTACCGTAGCAATATCTTGTTGTGCTGAAGCTGTAGCTGCAGTTAAAGTAGAGCCTGTAAAACTACTAGTACCTACTAAGTTAACTAACGTAGCATCTCGTCCCGCCACCCAAGCATTGTTTGCAGCGTTTCTCCAATAAACTTGACCATCATCGGTATCAAACCAAAGATCATTTGCAGTTATAGCACTACTTCCGTCACCTCTAGTAGTTGGAGCAGATGAGCTCCTAATAACTTCTCCTGCCCCTTGTGTAACTAAATTAGTAATTGCAGAATACCCAGGCAAGTCAGCTAAAGTTTGAGTCAAACTAGTCATAACCGCTGCTATATCTATAGCAGTCGTAGCATTTACAGGATTAGCAAATGGCCCTCTTATATCTGAAGTAGATACAAATCTAATCCAATAGTAGAATGTTTGATTGTAATCTGCAGAGTCTGACCAAACATTAGCCGTTGTTGTATCTGCTAAAACAGCGGCACTTACGTCGTTACTTGTACCTCTATATATCTCCGCAAATGCAAAATTACCAAACTGTGGGGCATCCCAAGATACAACTACTGTTGTAAAAGCTGCTGAAGCACTGACTCCAGTAGGTACAGGCGGTATTGTAGTATCGGTTACAGTACGTGGTTTAAAGTCCACGACTCCCGTTCCAGCATTAGGATCAAAAGGATTATCTAAAAGTTCTTCAGCTAAACCAGAATCAATAAGTTCTCTTAAAGTTATTGCTCTATCTCTTGGATCTCCCCTACGTCCTAATCTTATCTCTACGGCTTCTTGAATAGAAACCATGTGGTTTTTTAATTGTGGGTCTATTCTACTAGGTACAGATACTATAGACGGTACTTTTGTTCCCGACGTAGCCATTACACACCCCTTAGCTCATCCATAGACTCTGCAATACAAATCTCATTGATTGTATGTGCCCCCTCTACTTGAATAGAGTATGTTTTGTAAATACCAGAGGGTAATCTAAGAATTGGTTCAGATATTGTAGTTGCACTAAAACTAGGAGTAGCGCCTGTTACACTAAAAGAACTACCTGAAGCGGTAATTGTAGCGTTGTAGTACAAACTACCATCTCCAAATACTTTTACTGTAATACCATTTCCACTGTAGGCTTCCGCTTCTATTTTTACAAAAGCCATTTTAGTTGGCTTACTAGGTACAAATTCTTTTGTCTTAAACGTAAGTGATTCATTTGTAGTACTACCTTGAAACTCTTTTACATTACTTCCTTCGATTACATACAATTCGTTTGTATCGGGATCTGTGTGCCCACCTTTTGTACTTGTAGAAGAAGTTTGAGTAAGGGTAGTAAGAGCATTTTTACCACCTCTAGGATCAAATATAAATCCTCCAAAGTTTGAACCACTAGCATAATATCCTACATACTTACCTTGCCATAAGAAACCTTGTATTGTTGATGGATAAAAATCTGCTTGCCATTGTTCTGGAGTAATTATGCCTTCTGTTGCAACTCTTACATCAGTACCAGCTGCAGC
>TARA_R100001460_G_scaffold33430_2_pt1 | contig 16549 bp, 30 predicted proteins | sample TARA_R100001460 | Tara Oceans TARA_R100001460 (sample SAMEA2622190) | marine metagenome | biome: marine biome (ENVO:00000447); feature: surface water layer (ENVO:00002042); material: "saline water (ENVO:00002010), including plankton (ENVO:xxxxxxxx)" | depth 5 m | reverse complement strand
TTTTTTAATGCGCAAGACCAATTTGCACCTGCATTAAATTCCAAACAACCACATCCACTAAATATTTTTTATAATAGTAAAGGCCTCAATTTTGAGATTGCTTGTACTGGTTTAACTAAGAAAGATATTATAATAGATATTGAAGATGATGTATTAAAAATTAGTTATGAAAAAAATGACAAAAATGAAAACGTTCCTGAAGGAACAATTTATCATGGTTTGTCTAAAAAATCTTTTAACCTAGGGTATAAAATAGCTCCCAAATTTGATTTAGCTCAAACAGAAGCTAAACTAGAAAATGGATTGCTTGAAGTATTTATTCCTTTAGCTGAAAGTTCAAAACCAAAATCAATTAAAATTAAGTAAGTTTTATTAAAAAAAGCGTGCTCTAGCGCAATTTTATTTGTACATTTATACGAACAAATTTAAATTTAGTTATGCCAAAAACTACAAAAAGAGGACGTCCCTCAAAAGACACACAAACACAAAATTTATCTTATTGTATTATAAAAGATCCACTAATGGAACCCTTTTATATTTCTAAAGATGCAACAAACTTTACTGTGATAGAAAAATCAATTTCTACTCGTGGGTTTGCTGGAAGAAAAGCAACAGGTAAAGAAGTTGAAAAAACTGTAGGTTATTATTCAAGTTTTAGAAATGCCTTAAACAGAATAGCAAAAGAAAAATTTTACAACAACCCAGGAGAATATAGTTCAATCCAAGACTATATTAGTTCTTGGGAAGAAGTAAGAAACGGATTAGAAACATTATTAAACAAAGTAGAATTATGAAATTAGAAGCATTATTTGACGCGGTTATAGTAAAACCAATAGAAGAAGAAGAAACAATGTATGGCTCCATTGTAGTACCTGATGCAGGTAAAGATAGAAATGAAAAAGGAACTGTTGTAGCAGTTGGACCTGGTAAATCAACAGTAGCAGGACATTTTATGGAAACACTTATTAAAGAGGGAGATGTAGTAATACTTCCAACTATGGGTTTTTCAAAATTAGAGCATGACGGAGAAGAATATTTTATAGGACCAGAAAATCAAATTTTAGCAAAAATAAATACAGAAGAAAATGAGTAAAAATATTGAATTTGGAGCAGATGCTCGTAAAAAATTAGTTAAGGGAATTGATAAAGTAGCTGATGCTGTTGTATCAACACTAGGACCAAATGGTAGAAATGTTGTATATGTAGATCAAGGATCTGTTCATTCAACCAAAGATGGTGTCTCAGTAGCTAGACAAATTAGCAAGTTAGAAGACCCAATTGAAGATTTAGGTGCTCAACTTGTTAAACAAGCAGCTATTAAAACAGCTGACCATGCAGGTGATGGTACAACAACCTCAACTTTATTAGCACGTGAGTTGGTAAAAGGTGGTTTAAATCGTTTGAATGATGGAGCAAATGCTGTTGATATTAAGCGTGGAATTGAAAATGGAGTCAAACAAACTCTTGAAGCACTTAAAGATAATTCTGAAAAAATATCTTCAGAAGAACAACTACAACAAATTGCTACAGTTTCAGCTAACAATGATGAAGAAGTAGGTAAATTAATTTCTCGAGCAATGGAAAAAGTTGGTAGAGAAGGAGTTGTTTATATTGAAGAATCAAAAACTGATGAAACATATCTTGAAGTAGTTGAAGGGTGTCAATTTGATAGAGGTTATAAATCACCTTACTTTGTTACAAACAACAACACAATGTCAACATTGCTTAAAGATTGTTATGTTTTGATTGCAAATCATAGATTTACACAAGTAAAAGAATTACTTCCTATTTTAGAAGGTGTATCACAAAAAGGTAAATCACTTTTAGTTATTGCTGAAGATATTGATGGTGAAGCTTTAGCTACACTTATTGTAAATAAAATGAGAGGTACTTTAAAAGTAGCTGCTGTTAAAGCTCCTGATTTTGGAGAACGTAGAAAACTTATCTTAGATGATATAGCTGTACTAACAGGTGGAACTGTATTTGACAAAGAAAAAGGTATGAAACTTGAAAAATTCAATTGGGAATGGTTTGGTGAAGCAAAAACAGTAACTGTAACTAAAGAAAAAACTACACTTGTAGACGGTCAAGGTACTGAAGAAGCAATTACTCAAAGAGCTGAAGAGCTAGAAGAACAAATTCGCAAAGCAGAAACTCCATTTGAAATGGAAAAACTGCAAGAACGTTTATCTAAGTTTGTTGGTGGAGTTGCTCTTGTTCATGTAGGTGGAAGTACTGAAGCTGAAATGAAAGAGAAAAAAGATAGAGTAGATGATGCTCTACACGCCACACAATGTGCTTTAGCAGATGGTATTGTCCCAGGTGGTGGAGTTGCTTTATTGTATGCTCGTGAAAAAATATCAGCAGACAAAGAAGCATCAGATGATTTCAAATATGGTCAAAAGATTGTATACAATGCTTGTGGTAAACCATTTGAAACTATTTTAACAAATGCAGGATATTCTGAAGCAGATGCTCAAATGATCTCTAGTTATGATTTGAAAAATGCTAAAAAGAAAAATATTTGGAATGGATACAACATCAAAACATGCTCAGTTACAAATATGAAAGATGCGGGTATTATTGATCCACATAAAGTTACCAAAAATGCGCTTTTGAATGCATCCTCCATTGCAGGTACAATTTTACTTACAGAATGTACAATTGTTGATAATCCAAAGGATGAAAAAGAAACTCAACCAATGATGGACCCTTCAATGATGATGTAATATGGAAACACAAGTAGTAGAAATAAATGAATTAATTGCAACACGAGTACCACCTGGAGACAGGTGGGTACTTGTTAATGATGAAAAAGAAATAATTCATGAATCAATAACTGATGCTTTAGAAGCATGGTTTGATAAAAACCAAGAAAAAGTTGAATTTCGTTTAGCACCTTTAGATAGTAAATTATTTGCTATAAGAAGTGAAGAAGAGGAAATACTTCCTGAACCAACTAAAAGATATAATATTTACGGGGATCCAATGTAATTGGTCCCCTTTTTTATATATTTATAACAAAATAATCAAATGGACAATTTTAATCTAAAAAAATATTTAGCTGAAAATAAACTTGAGGAACAGTATATAGGCCAATTTGAAAGTAGAGCAGCAGAAAACTTAGCAATAGCTCAAGCAAAATTTTCAAATGCTATTCTTGCTCTTAAATCAGACGATATTCGTACAGCAGAAAAAGCAGAAAACGCATATTTAGCAATAGCTCATCATTTAAAAACTCATTTTAAAGAAAAATACCCTGATTATAGGCCACACCCAACTATTGCCCAAATATGAAATTAACAGATATTTTAAGAGAGGTAGAGGGTGAAGAAGATGGAATGAAGCAACTTAAGGTTCAATACGACCTTGCTATCCAACCTACAGATATACCAGCTGCATTAGACGCTTTAGATAATATAGACAACTATGGTATCTATGCTCAAAACCTACGTGACCCAAAAGCTATACAAAAAGCATTTGGACCTTCTGTTCCTGCTCAAAAAACAAGAGCAGCTTGGAATGATTGGACAGAAAGATCTAATGATGCAAAAGGGTTTAAACTTATTGATATCAAAAAACGAGCTCCCGAAGATTATGAAAAAGCAATGGAGCAAGCAAAAGCAGGATTTGAAGAATGGCAAACTGCAGGAAATGAAGGTGAAATAGAAGATTATTTATATACATTAGAGGGAAAACAACTCCCAAAAGATTTTATTGGTAGATATGGTAAAAATTATTTCCCATTAAAAACACCAGCTAACTTAAAAAAGTATGCTGGTAGATTAGAAAAAGATGTTCATTTTAATGTAAAAGATGGTAAAATTATTTTCCCATTAGAAAACAGCCCTTACAAACCAAAACCATACCTTCAAAAAGTAATGAAAACAATAATGGATAACTCAGGTTTAGAGTATGAAATTGTTGATGTTGAAAAAACAGACGATGCAGGTGAGGTAATTAAAAAACCTGAAAAAAAAGTTGTTCCACCACTTTCTGCTATGGCTGATTCTTTAGATAAAGTAGAAAAAATTAGAAAACAATTTCAAAAAGAAATTGGAGATGTTCCATCTGCAAATTATAAAACTGAACCAGTTGAGGTAGATGGTAAAAGAAAATATAAACTAGTTGTAACAGGTATTTCACCTGATCAAAGACAAAAACTATTAATTAAAAAGGCGTCATTAAAAGAAGGTATAGAATTTGATTTAGATCTATATTTAATGCAAAAAAGAGCAGGATTATGAAAGAATTTAATTTAAAAAAATACTTAGCTGAAAATAAGCTATTAAATGAGGAAACAGAAATCTTCAAACCTGGAATATACAGAGTACTAAAATATAGTATAGATCGTTATGAATCCTATGGAGATTTTCTTGAACTTACCAGAGAAGCAACTTTAGAAGAAATACGAGCGGTTATTGGAAAAGAAATGGGTCTACCAGAAAGTGCTTATTGGGTAATTGAATTAGGTGATACTGTATCAAAAAATGACTTGCCAACAATATATAAAATGTAAATTTAATTAAAATGAAAGAATTTAATTTAAAAAAATACTTAGCTGAAAATAAGCTAGTGAAAGAAGAAAATTTTGATGAAGAATTAGAAAAAATTGATGGAATTGTTAAAGCAGTAAAAGATTTAGGTGATATTTTATCTAAAGATGGTAAAGTTGCTTTAGCATCAAAACTAGAGCCAATAGCAAAAACTTTAAAATATAGAGGAGGATACTATTAATGAAACCATCAGAACTAAAACAACTTATTAAAGAAGAAGTACATAATGCTTTAAATGAATATGATCCTAACCAAGACCCCGAAAATAAAGGATCAGAAGCATATAAAAGAAAATCATGGAAGGCTCAGTTTGGTTCAATGGATGGGTTTGACAAGGCACACCCTGAATATTCCAACAGATACACTGATAAAGAAATGTTACAAAGAACTACAGCAAACCAATTTCCAGACAATTTTACTATATTAGATATAATTGAAAGATATAAAGAATATGTAGTAGGACATTTACGTAGTGAAGGAGAACTAAATGAAGTGAATGAGATTGAAGCTAATCCAATGCACCGAAATTATGTATCTGGAGTATCAGTAGAATTATATAATCCACTAAGAAAATCCATAGTAAAAGCATTAGATGATGTTTTTATGACTGCAGTAAAAAATGATCAATCTGAAGAGGAATTAGATAGAAGTTTAAAAACAGTTACAGACGTAATAAATAACATATTATTAGGTACTATAAGGAACAAAAAGAAATATTATAAATTTGATTAAAATGGAAAACTTTAATTTAAAAAAATATTTAGCTGAAAATAAGCTATTAAATGAAAACTTTTATAATAAACCTAATACCTTTAAAGATGCATTTGATCGATCTATTGAACAGTTAAATAACATTTTAAATTCAAATGTTAGAGAATACATGTTTGATGAAAAAGAAAATATACAACTTTATAGTAAAGAAATTAAAGCAATTATTTCAAAATTAAAAGAAATTAGTAACAATATATAAAATAAAATGAAAAACTTTGACTTAAAAAAATATTTAGCTGAAAATAAGCTATTAAATGAAGATACCCAATTCCCAGATACCTCATTAACAAATGCTCTTAAAATTCATTTTCAAGTAGCATATGAAAAGGGGTTAGAAGCACAACCTGGTGATGATTATGATTCTTTTGATGAAAAATACTGGAAAAATAATGAGTTGGATATTAAGGATACAATAAGAAAATATTTTCGATTTTCACAAAAATAAGATGAAACACTCCGAATTAAAACAACTCATCAAAGAGGAAATACGTAGCGCATTAAATGAAGCCACCTACAAAAATTTTTCAGGTGATAAAATTGTAAAATACGTTGAACGAAATAAACCTGATGCTGAAGATATGGAAGTTATTAAACGATACTTCCCAAACGCAGTTAGTAGTATGAAAGAAGCTACATTGAACTTGATGACACCTGAAAAAACAACATCTCCAATGTTTTCACATATTCAATATAACCAATTTGAAGGGAACTATCCACAAGACCCTCACCCCGATAAAGAAGGTGAAGGAAAAGAATTTGGTGTATATCAAATACAATATTACAATAACAAACCTCCTAGATTCAACCCAAAAGTAACTGAACTTTCATTTACCTCTCAACAACCACATTACAAAATGGGAGTAATTCTTGTAATGACAGATGAATATTTAAAAGATTTAAAACAACTGAAGATTACAAAAAGCGTATCATGAAACACTCACAACTAAAAAAACTTATTAAAGAAGAAATATCTAATGCTTCAACAATTGATTTAGCAGGTAAAATTAGAACTTTAGTATATTCAACTCCCTTTTGGAAGTTTAGAGATGCTATAAATATGGTTCTAAAATCACATTATAATAAAAAAGTACAATTAGCTGAAAATAAGCTATTAAATGAATCGCTTGAGCTTACTCCTATAGAGAGAAGAAAATTAATTTATTTTCTAGAAATGAAGGTTGAAGAAATGCAAAATAAGGGAGATAATTTCTTTTCTGATGAGATAGAAATTTTTAACAGCATTTTAAATAAAATAAGATGAAACACTCACAACTAAAAAAACTTATTAAAGAGGAAATACGTAGCGTATTAAATGAAGGTAAACATTTATCTAAGATGTTGGGTGTAGCAAATTTAAAATTTGGTGTTGATGGTAACTTGTATTTTATTATAGGTAGTGATTCATATGGTGGAGACGCATACCTTAAAATTAGTAAAAAAGATTTACCTAAATTCTTTAAAATGGTAAGAGATGCAGAAGCTCAAGTTAATTCTCTTCCAATTGATGAAGTTCGTACTGATAGTAAAGTATGGAACGATGCTTCTGCTTTAGCTAAAGAACTAGAAGAAAAGGGTATAGCAATAAAAGCATACGTTGAAGGAACTTCAAGTGGGGCATTAGGTCATACACAACTTTATGTAGCTACTGATGGTATGACACGTGATGAATTTAAACAAGCTATAGAACAAAATTATAAAAAAACACCATTGTCAACATCACTTTCATCTGAATATTATTATTCACCTAAACATAAATTATATTTCTTTTTCTACCGTGAGGGTGGAAATCGTGGATTCCATTCAGGTTTAGATAAAATGGTTGATTATGACTATAAGTTACTTTTAAAGAGAAGACTTCCAAAAAGATAAAAATGAAACATTCCCAACTAAAACAACTTATCAAAGAGGAAATATCTAAGGTATTAGAACTTCGTACAATAGATTATAAACCAAAAGATGATTTAGTCCACTTGTATTTAATGACCTACAGTGATAAAGTAGGGGAACCATATTTTGAAAAAAAATATAAAAAATTTAGAAATGACGTTGAATCCCTTCTTCAATCTTTTGACGCTGCAGTAGAAAATGATCATGGGATTAGTGATAAAAATCTTAAAATACTAGTTAATAGAAAAGATAAAATTAAAGTTAAAAATATTTTAACTAAACTTTCTAATAGGTATGGATTTGAAAGTGAATTAGAAATAGATACTTTAGAGGAAATACATAGCGCAATTAATGAAAATAAACTTGGTACTCCTGAAGAATTAAAAAGTTTTCTATATTCAAAACAATCAAAAATAGTTAAGGATATAAAAGATTATATAAAATTTAAAAAAGTTGATATTGCTACATATAGAGGTTTTACTGAAGAAGACATTAAACAATGGATAAGAGATGATGCTGGTACATACACCCCAAGAGAATTTCTTATAACAACTGATGATATCCTTAGAAGGGGAATCGATGAATATATGTTTCATCCTGTTTATGATGAATTTGTAGAAACAACTTATAATCAATATTTTAAAAAATAAAACTTGCCTATTGGTAAAAGTTTTTGTATAATTAGGTTATAAAAATAAGTTATGAAAGACAACACTTTGTTAGTTGAAAAATACCGTCCTACTGTTTTACAAGATTATGTAGGAAATGAACAAGTCAAAGAGACAATTCAAAAATATCTTGACCAAAACGACATCCAAAACTTTATATTCTATGGACCTGCTGGAACAGGTAAAACTACACTAGCTAAACTTATAGTTAAAAATCTAAACTGTGACCATCTTTATATTAACGCAAGTGATGAAAATGGAATTGATACAATCAGAGAAAAAGTAAAAGGATTTGCTTCTGCTGCTTCTTGGAATGGTATAAAAGTAGTTATCTTAGATGAAGCAGATTTTATTACTATAAATGGACAAGCAGCACTTAGAAACGTAATTGAAACATTTTCTCGTTCAACTCGCTTTATATTAACGTGTAATTTTGTTGAGAGAATTATTGATCCAATACAATCACGTTGTCAAGTACTTAAAATTGTTCCACCATCAAAATCAGTTATTGCAAAACATTTAGCAGATGTAATGGAAAAAGAAAGTATTTCACATGATGTTAAAGAAGTAGCTACTATAGTAAATAAAAACTATCCTGATGTTAGAAAAATGTTGAATACAATCCAATTATCTAACCAAGATGGTAAACTTAAAATAAATGAATCAGTTTTAGCTTCAAACAATTATACTAAAGAAGTACTAAAAGAACTTACCCAAACAAAAAACTGGATTAAAATAAGACAAATTATAGCAGATAGTGGTGTAAAAGATTTTGAAGAACTATACCGCTTACTATTTGAACATATTTCAGTATATGCTAAAGATAAGGAAGGATCAGTAACTATAATACTAAATGAACATCTTTTTCAAGCAAATTTCCGAATTGATAAAGAGATTAATATAATGTCGGCAATAGCCAAAATAATAGAAACAATTAAATAAATAATAAATAATGCAAAATCAAGCACCCCCACAACAACCAAACATTGACCTAACAAACACTACAGCAGTAGAGGGATTCGATGGAGGTAAATTATTTGGACAAGCGGTAGTAATTCGTAAAGTATCCAAATTTGTAACAGGAACAGATGAAGATATGCTTATGCCTATCCCTGTATTTTATGATTTAGAATCAAAGAAAATTCTTAAAGATTCTATTCCACCTGAAATTAGAGAAGAATATAAAGATATGACTATTGAAGACTAGTAGATACCCTAGACCAGGCAGAAAGCAGATAAAAAATATATGGGGGTGGTTAAATGAAATCACTCTATATAAAACACCTGCTAATTGTTTTACTGATGAATCATGGGATTGTTTTAACTCCTATATGATTCATCGGTTTGTGTCTATGAATGTAAATTACGTTGAATTGACTAATCATGTCCAAACTATACCTTACGATAATAAAATACAAACCTATAATATTTATAGAGAAATGATTCCAAAAAAGAAGGTTTTCTTAAAGTATATAAAAAGTAAGAAAAAATCCCCTAATCCACAACTTGTAGAAATTTTAAGTGACTATTTTCAATGTGGTAAATTTACAGCTGCTAGATACTTAGAAGTTTTAAAAAAGAAAGAAACCCTAAATATACTCCATACTATGGGTGTTGATGAAAAAGAATCTAAAAAACTATTAAAAAGTGGGTAAAAAACTAAAAATAGGAGATAAAGTACATTGTACATTTTTAGGAGAAAGCTATACAGGAGAAATAATAGAAATTAAATCTCCTAAAACCTATAACATTGAATTATTAGATAAAAGTCATTTAGGTACAATTCTTCCTAATGTAGGTTGGTATGAAAAACCTAAAAAGAAAAAAGACACTTTACCTTGGTACATACATGAAAAAAAGAAAAATTGAAAAAACAGACTCAATAGTTGATTCAGTTATTGATCAATTTATTGAAAGAGCTAAATTTGGAAAAGAAAAATACAATACAGATTTAGATAGAACAGACTTAGGCATCCTAGATTGGATAGAACATGCTAAACAAGAACATATGGATGCTATACTTTATCTTGAAAAAATTGAAAGAACAATAAAAGGTTAATATTTATAATAAAATACTATAAAATGTCAAAAGAATTAAATCGAATGCAAAAATTAGCAGGAGTGCCTGTTAATGAAGAAAAAGAAAACTTAAACGAACACTACATGGCTGGTGGAATCGTTGGAGTTGAAGCAATTACCCAAATCCCACCTCGTGAAAAATCAGATTATGAAATGGCTTTTGAGCATTTTATGAATGAAGGAGAAGAAAAAGAGGAAAAAGAAGTTAAAGAAGGTATGTATGAGGAAGATGATGTAAAAGAATCATACTATGAAGAAGATGATACAATGGAAGAAGCAGTAGGAATTGATGCTAGTGCAGAAGCTATTAGAGGAGAAGTTAGAAAAATGATTAAAAAACATTCTAATGATGCGGATTTAGGAGCTGCAGTAAGAGCAAAATTTGCATAATGAGAAACCCAAAAACTACAGTTGAATTATCAATCCCTTTACTCCTTCGAGTACTAGAATTTGCTAAAGATGATGCTTCATCTGATGAAGAACTCCGTAAAGTAGCAAATAATATGATTGAATTGAGTAGAGTTGCTGGTGAGTTAGGGATGATTGATTTTGAAGCTATAATGGGTGGAGAAGAAGCACTAGCTGAAAGAAAAAAAATGATGGTGAGAGCCGGAATCATAAAATAAAAAAAAATGAAAGATTGTAACTGCCAAACATGTAAATGTAAAACTAGTTGTAGCTGTAACTGCTGTAATTGTTAAAAATGAGAAAAGTAGTTATAGTTAGTGGATATTTTAACCCCATCCATAAAGGACACCTAGAACTTTTAAGAAAAGCTAAAGAATTTAGTGATGATTATGTCATAGCTATAGTTAATTCTGACCTACAAAGAGAATTAAAGGGATCAAAAGAATTCCAAGAAGAAAATGAAAGATTAGAAATAGTAAGTTCTATAAAATATGTTGGACATGCTTTAATTTCTATAGATGAAGACAGAACGCAAATAGAAACCCTAAAACATATCCATAATGAATATGGTAAAACATGGGAATTATATTTTGCCAATGGAGGAGACCAAAACAACCAATCTATCCCAGAAAGTCCAATTTGCAATGAATTAGGGATAAAACTTTTAGATGGGCTTGGTGACAAGATACAATCTAGTAGTTGGCTATTAAAAAAATAAAACACTATGGAAGAAAATGAAAGTAGACCTTGGGGTAAATACGAAATTCTCCTCTCAAATGAAAAATGTAAAGTAAAACAAATAACTGTTATCCCAGGAGGTAGACTTAGTTACCAATATCATTTTAAAAGAAGTGAGGTGTGGACAGTTGTTTCTGGGGTTGCCACTATAACTCTTGATGATGAAATACGTAATTATGAGTATGGAGAAACTGTTTTAATTCCTCAAGGTGTAAAACATAGAGTTGAAAATAAAGAAGAAAAAGATTTAGTCTTTATAGAAGTCCAACACGGCTCGTATTTTGGAGAAGATGATATAGTAAGAATTGAAGACGATTATAATAGAAAATAAACTAAACTCTTATATAAATTAAATTAAAGCTTGTCTTTGACAGGCTTTTTTTGTATTTTATAGTTATGTCAAAGAAAAAACCCTCTATCCTCAAAGAGATTAGAGAGAAACAATTGCCTGAGATAAATTTTGCTTATCAAAAGGCAATTTCTTATTCTCAACTATCTATGTTTAATGAATGCCCTAAAAAATGGTCATTACAATATAGAGAAGGTCATAAACAATTCACCTCAAGTATCCATACTGTATTTGGAACCGCTTTGCACGAAGTATTACAACATTACCTTACAGTAATGTATGATAAAAGCTATGCTGAAGCAGATCGAATAAATACCTCTGAAATGTTAGAGGAAACTCTTAGAGAAGAATATATCAAACAATACAAATCCAATAATAAACAACATTTCTCATCCCCAGAAGAGCTAAGAGAGTTTTATGAAGATGGAGTTGAAATAATTAGAGAATTTGCTAAAAGAAAGAAAAAATATTTTTCAAAACGTGGTTGGCATTTAGTTGGATGTGAAGTACCTGTTAAAGTAACACCTCATAAATATAAACCTAACCTATTATTACAGGGATATTTAGATGTTGTAATGTATCATGAACCAACCCAAACATTTAAAATTATAGATATTAAAACAAGCAAATCTGGTTGGAATAAAACAATGAAATCAGATGAAAATAAACAACTTCAATTGGTGTTGTATAAAAAATATTTTGCTGAACTATATAATGTTCCCGTTGAAAAAATAGAGGTTGAGTTTTTTATCGTTAAACGTAAACTATACGAAAGTAAAGAATTTGTAATTAGAAGAATCCAAACATTCACACCCCCCTCAGGTAAAGTTAAGATGAATAGAGTTCAAAAATCCCTTAATAATTTTATAAATGAAGCATTTGGTCAAGATGGGTATTTAGATAAAGATCATCAACCAACTCCACATAAAAACTGTCATTGGTGTCCTTTTAACAAAACTCACTTATGTTCTGCGACTTACTAAAATACTCATATATGTATATCCAACAATATTAAAATAAGAATATAATGTCAAAAGATCAACAATTAACTAGTGTAAAAATTGATAAAACACTGTTTGAAACATTTAAAGTAGAATGTATTAAGAGAAAGTTTTCATTTCAAAAATTATCCGAAAGAGCAATCCATTTATATTTAACGGATGAAGAATTTAGAAAACAAATTCATAACCACACAAATTTAAGCTTGGAAGATTAAAATCTAAGTTTTATATTTAAAAAATAAAAAAGTTATATGAAAGAAAAATTTGGTTATCTCCCTCAAAATGAGAGAAAAAAAATCCTATTAATTTGCGATGATATTAGAGTCCACTCAGGAGTAGCAACAGTTGCTCGTGAAATGGTAATTAATACTTGCCAACACTTTAATTGGGTTAATGTAGCAGGAGCTATAAAACACCCTGAAAAAGGTAAAAGATTTGATTTATCTTCCGATACAAATAAAAATGCAGAAATAGAAGATTCCTCAGTATTTTTATATCCTGTAGATGGTTATGGAGATGGGAATTTAGTTAGACAATTAATGGCTACTGAAAAGCCTGATGCTATAATGATTATTACTGATCCAAGATATTTTGAGTGGTTGTTTGCTATGGAAAATGAAATTAGACAAGAGGTTCCAATTATTTATTTGAATATTTGGGATGATTATCCAACTCCTCTTTATAATAAATCATTTTACGAGTCATGTGATGCACTTTTAGCTATTTCCAAACAAACAAAGCTTATAAATGAACTTGTTTTAGGAGATAAAGCAAAAAATAAAGTAATAGAATATGTTCCACATGGTTTAAATCATAACATTTATTACCCACTTGAAAATGAATCTGATCTAAAAGAATTTGAACAATTTAAATCACATATCTTTGGTGGGAAAGAAAAAGATTTTGTTTTATTTTTCAATTCAAGAAACATTAGAAGAAAACAAATCCCAGATACAATGCTTGCGTTTAGATACTTTTTAGATAAATTACCTAAAGAAAAAGCAGAAAAGTGTTCTTTAATTCTCCATACTGAAATAGTAAGTGAGCATGGAACTAATCTTGAGGAAGTAAGAAAAATTTTATTTAAAGATTACCCTGAAGCAATTTTATTCTCTACTAGTAAGTTAGGAAATAAAGAGTTAAATTTTATGTATAATTTAGCTGATGCTCAAATATTATTAACTTCAAATGAAGGTTGGGGATTAACATTAACCGAAGCAATATTAGCAGGTACTCCAATTATAGCTAATGTAACTGGTGGAATGCAAGACCAAATGGGATTTGAAGATGAAGATGGGAATTGGTATGAACCAACCCCTGAAATACCTTCAAATCATACTGGAAGATATCAAAAACATGGAAGTTGGTCATTCCCAGTATTCCCAACAAATAGATCTTTACAAGGTTCTCCTAAAACCCCTTATATTTGGGATGATAGGTGCAAACCTGAAGATGCAACTATCCAAATTGAAAATTTATATTATATGGGTAGAGATGAAAGAAAACGTTTAGGTAAAGAAGGTAGAGAGTGGGCTGTAGAAAAAGCAGGACTTACAAGTGAAGCTATGGCAGAACGCGCAATTAATGCGATAGATAAATTATTTAACACGTGGACTCCACGCGAAAAATATGAGCTAATCAATGTAAATGAAGTTGAAGAAGATACAATTAATCACGAATTATTATACTAAAAAGTTATGAGCAAACCAGTATTTGTAATAAGCTGTCCTATTGATACTTACTCTGGATATGGAGCAAGATCAAGAGATATAGTTAAAGCAGTTGTAGAATTAGAAAAATATGATGTAAAAATTCTACCTCAAAGATGGGGAAACACCCCATTTGGTTTTATTAAAAATAATCCTGAATGGGATTTCCTAGAACCACTTTTATTAACCACCCCTCAATTACCATCCCAACCAGAGATTTGGGCACAAATAACAGTTCCAAATGAATTTCAAAAAGTAGGTAAATATAATATTGGAATTACAGCAGGGATTGAAACAACTATAGCACCTGCTGAATGGGTTGAAGGTTGTAGAAGAATGGATTTAATTTTAGGTTCTTCTAAACATACAATTGATGTTTTAAAGAATAGTAAATTTGAAAAAAGAGATAAACAAACAAACCAACCTGTAGGGCATATTATATGGGAAGGTGAAAGTGAAATAATGTTTGAAGGAGTAAACACAGATGTTTATAAACCAATACAATCAACATTTGATTTATCTAATGTAAAAGAATCATTTGCATATTTGTTTGTAGGACATTGGATTCAAGGAGATATAGGTGAAGATAGAAAAAATGTTGGGTTAATGATAAAAGCGTTTTTTGAAACATTTAAAAATAAATCAAAGAAACCTGCTCTTATTTTAAAAACATCTCAAGTTGGATCCTCTTATATGGATAGAGATACTATAATTGAAAAAATTAAAGCAATTAAAGCTACTTGTAAATCAAAGAATTTACCAAATGTATATTTACTACATGGTGAGTTTACTGATGAGGAAATGAATGAGATATACAACCATTCAAAAGTTAAAGCGATGGTTAATTTAACTAAAGGTGAAGGATTTGGTAGACCACTACTTGAATTTTCTTTAACCAACAAACCAATTTTAACAACAAATTGGAGTGGGCATACAGATTATCTTAATCCTAACTTTACAACAATGATGAGTGGAACTTTAAAAGAAGTTCACCCTTCAGCAGCAAACAATATGTTATTAAAAGAAGCACAATGGTTTAATGTTGATACCGGTCAAGTAGGGCACTATTTTAAAGACATTTTTACAAATTATAAAAGATATAAAGATTTAGCAAAACGACAAGGCTTTCATTCTAGATCAAAGTTTTCATTTGAAGCAATGAAAGAAAAAATAGATAAAGTACTCACAGAAAGATTACCTGAATTCCCAAAACAAGTAGAATTAAAATTACCTAAATTAAAAAAAATAAAAAAGGATAAACCAGAACTACCAAAATTGCAATTACCAAAACTAAAAAAAGTATGACACACGAAGAAATAATTAACTGCCCAAAATCAGGAGGAGATTTATGTTATAAAACTCAAGTAACACCTGACATTACTAACTACTTAAGTTTGAGTTGTGGGTTTTGGACAAACAGTTTGATGAAAGAAGGTGAAGATTTTTATAATCATCAAATGGAGGTTTTACCTGAATTATATAAAGATTTAGCTTGGGAAGACCCAAAAACAAAACTCGTATGGATTCCAAATACTATTAACCAAAAAGGTATAGGAATGATATTTGCTAATGGATCTAATTCAAGTCAATGGGGGTGGGCAGCAGTTAAAGCTGTTAAAGTTTCTGAAGAAGATAAAGAAAAATACCCTATACCTGGTAAAGAAGGTGAATTCATGGAATATAGAATGGACATGGATAATATAAAATACTTCCCAGAAAGAGAATACATAGATGCATTATCCCATATTGGAATCCTACCAGAATAGGTAGGTATCTTAATAAATGTTTTGTATATTTTAGTATATTAAAAAATTAAAAGTTATGACAAGATTAACAGTACACTTAGAAGAACCAGTATTTTTTGAAGTAAATCAAGTAAATGTTGGCACAAAAGAGAACGTTGTTCTTAAACCTAAGAAGAAAAAATGTATCCAAACCACTTTATCCTTTAAAAACATTTCTGAAAACGAAGCAGGTAGAATTATCTCTGATATTCGTAAAAATCATGGAATTGCAAAGTGGACTGAAGGAGAAAAAAAGGGACAAGAAATGGTTTACATAGTAAAATAAAAGTTATGCTTATAGAAACCCAAAGTTTATATGATTATTTAGGTAGACCAGCAGGAAAAGATTTAGGAACAAAAGTACATGCTGCTGCTGTTTCTAAGGGTGTTTATGTTGGGAAAAAAGATATAGAAACATCCCTAGTACCAGCAGGATATGTTTGTATGTACCCAACTTCATTTTTAGATGAATATTTTAATAAAAAACCTGCGGCACAAGTAGCTTTAGAAGATAAAATTAGATTATTAGAAGATAGAGTTAAATTATTAGAAGATAAAATAGATCTGTTACTTCCTCATTTTAAATCAAATAATAAAGT
>TARA_R100001460_G_scaffold108023_2_pt1 | contig 16571 bp, 18 predicted proteins | sample TARA_R100001460 | Tara Oceans TARA_R100001460 (sample SAMEA2622190) | marine metagenome | biome: marine biome (ENVO:00000447); feature: surface water layer (ENVO:00002042); material: "saline water (ENVO:00002010), including plankton (ENVO:xxxxxxxx)" | depth 5 m | reverse complement strand
GCTGAACGCATCAGCGAACGATCTAGCGTAAGCAACAGTTCTAGCGAGGGATTCAGACATAGATACAGAGTCAGTAAGGCCCTTGCCTACATCTGACGCTGGAGATTCAGAAAGCGTTACAGCATCTATCTTGCCTAAACTGACGCTGGAAACGTGCGCCTCAGTCAGTGCCTGTGTATCGGCTAGCCCTTTACCAAGGTCTTGGCTATCAACTGCGTCGCCGAAACCCTGTGAGTCGGCAAACGGCCTGTTGTAAGAGACTGACCTGCTGAAAACTTCAACAACATTGAAACTATCTGCGCTAGCTTCCTTTGAGAAAGTAAGCACATGTTGTTCTACAGGGGCGATGTTATCGCTGAAGCCCCTGTTGTAAGAAACCACCCGACCGAATACGTCGCCCATCGCAAAAATGTTTTGCTTCAATGAGCTGGTCGCTTTTTGTACGGCGTCTACCGTAGCGGCGTCGTCCAGCACAAAAGCGTCAGTGAAGGTGCGGACATATTGCACTGTGCGAGATAAAGACTCTGTCATTGACTGGGTGTCAACAAGACCCTTTCCTATTGCGACAGAGTCAAAGGCATCTGCAAAACCAAAGCTGTCGGATAACCCTTTGCCTACTCCAAACGCTTGATCATCGGCAAAACTAAAAACATTGGTCTTAGTGTTTGCCATGTCTTTGATCACAGCGTCTACCGCAGTGAAATCATCCAAAGAAAAAGCGTCCGAGAAGTCTCGGAAAAATGTCATCGCAAATACAGGAGTATCTGCAAAACCAAAGCTATCAGACTTACCAAGGGCGACGGTGGTGGATGGCGTATCGGTGAAAGCAAAAAGGTCTGTATCGGCAGTTTTTGTAAAACCTAGAGCCGCGTTTTCAATCAGAGAAAACTCATGGCTTAGCCATTGATTGATCGTGTCTGGATCTAGAACGTACTCAGCCGACAACAACGTGCTCGCGAGCACAGCACGTAAGTCTGTAACCGCTGTCTGCGCGCGCAGATCACTCGTAGTAATTATGAGCTTGGAAGACATTAGTCAAAATCATCCCTGACCTTAAACTTCACTAGGTCATATACCGTCTGGATTGACCCGTTAGCATGGGTGATTTCTATCTCGCCCTCATAAGTACCAGAAGTACTAAAGGTGGTCGTAGCAAAGTTTGTCGTGCACGTACCAGCAGAGCCGTCAACGACCGAACAAACCCGAGTGTCCGCCAGCGTAGTACCGCCCAGCTCCCGTAAACGTAGCCGAACTGTCGCGCCCGTTATGTCTACAGGCGCCCAAGTAGCACTGTTCTCTGGGTCCAGAGTAGAACCACTTGCAGCAGTGTTCTTATCTTTCAGAGTGAGATTTAACGCAGGCAGCGTGTCCCCCACCACGAAATTCAAAGTATCTGAATAAGCCATCTGATCACCCTATTTGCTCTAGCAGTATATTAGTGCTAGTACTATTAGTATACCCACAGAACAGGCGTGGTATCTCTTAAGTCCACATGCACAAAGTCTTTTGCAACGCCTACACCTTCAAAGCCCATCATCAAAGCTTTCTTAGTAATATCTCGGCGTTGGGCACCGCCATTCACTCTAATGTCCGCCGCTCGACCGCTGGCATGACGACCTGGCCTTTCCTTTGCCGCCTCAATGCTATGACGCGGCGACCTGTAACCTGAATTCACAATAAACGGAAACCCGCAGGCTTCACGAAGCTCATCCAGCATCCGCACAAACTCTGGGTCTATCTCGTTCTCGCCTGTTTCTTGGCAGGCAAAATCTTCTAATTTGAAATATTTAAACTCGCTCATCTTTCTCTGCTTACACCTTTGACCTTTTCGTAGCTTCTCATCGCCCCAATTCCTAAAAGCCCCATCATCACAGGTACCAACAACGTAGTGTCCACCTCTGGCACATCCACCCAAATGCCAATAATGTTCGCCAATATGACGTTGTAAAAAAGACCCATCGCACAGACCCAGCCGATCGCCGGTCGCCACCCAGATACAAAGACACTATGGTGAGCAGCCTCTACCTTGTTTATCTCAAGCTGCCCTCGTAGCGCCTCTTGGGCATGTTTTTCGGACATGGTTGCGATCTCGTGAGCGAGCTTTGCCGCCTTATCTTTGTCTTTGATCGCTTTACCCAGAAGGCCCGTCACAGGGCCGATTAGCTGCCCAACAATATCCATATCAACCTCTACAAAATAGCTGCTGCTGGGACTATGCGATCAAACTCGCCACGCCCTATCAACGCTTCTACTGTTTCAAACGACGGGCCAAGCAAAGTTGCAACGCCTGCTGCGGGACCGTTCCACTGCCCACTGCGATATGCCATCGAAACAATAGACAGCGGTCCATACACACCTGTCTTGTCAAACACTTCACCCAGATAAGTGCCCCATGTCATGTCATCTGTGCGGAAATAGTTTTTGTCGCTCTGGCCGAACGACGTGAAGAACGCAGCCCCTGTCTTGGCATACTCGCGCAACTCCATCCCCGCCATAGCTAACGGTAGTAGAGCTGCAGCAGACAAAGCGAGAACAGCGGATGCGGCAACAATCCGCTCTGCACCTTCGCCCTCATCCAAACGAGTCATGGTTTCCCGCCGAATGCCCCCGATGATCTTTGTGTAAAAAGCATAGAAGTAAGACTTCAGCTGCCAGACCAAAGCCCACCTAGGGTCTGAAGCCCAAACGGGACGCTCTGCTGCATTCGGGCGAAGTATTGAACTCTCGACGAACTTCTGTAATGCGAACTTGACCGCCCTACCTTCGGTAGTATTTATATCTCGACCGCCCTGTTCCCAAGCAAGAATTTGCTCTGCCGTGACGCCTAAGTCTTGCAGGTATCTGGCTGAACGCGGGTTGCCAGTTTCGTTTCTGGCGTGGCGTAACAAAAACTGCACGCCCATACCTGTAGCAAAACTCCGCGAAAAGTTTGTAAACCACTCTAGGCCTGTGTATTTGAAAAATCCGTCTGTCCAGTTACGCGATGCTTCGTCCATAAACTCGCGCTCTGTCACGCTCATCCACGCATTTGATACCGCGCCGTCTTGAACCAAGCCTATGTCCTCTGCCAGCAAGCGAGCCTCTTTCTGTGATATGCCCTGCTTTATCTGACGGAAGGCCATCTCAAAGCCACCGAACTCTTTAGAAAATATTATTGGCCCAGCCAATTCAGGCAGTGAGCCAATAGCAGCAAACGGCAGTAACAATGTGTACTGCGCAGCCAACAACCTGCTCTGCCATTTACGGCGCCCCTCTGACATTGGCTCGTACCCGTAGCCGAGATAGCTGTTGATAATGTCTTGCGCATAACTTTTATCCGGGCCTTCTAGCTGGTCTAACAGCGGCCCCAGCCTGTCTCTACCGTCGATACTTTTTGTCGACCTGTTCCACTCAACGCGCTTAACAAGCTGTTTCTTGTATGTCCTAAAAGCCTCTGTAGGCGGCACAAGAAAATCCGCCAAAGCCTGTCGATCAACGCCTGCAGTCAGTTGGCGCTGTTCCTCTCGGCCAGCCGCAGGGTCTAAATCTTCATCGACCGCCAAGTCCGAGTTCGTGACCACGTCTTGATACTTAACAATCCGAGCGACGGCTTTAGCTACAGCGTCTTTAGCGCCCAAGTCTTCGGTCTGATTACGTTGCTCTAATATCAGCTGGATAAATGCATCCGACTGGTTGGCTACCTGTTGTAGATTTAAAACGACAGGGAAGTAGTCAGCCTGGAATTGGATTTTGTCACTACTCTCGTAACCCGCCTGCATGGGTTCTATATAGTCCCTATGCATAGCTTCCAAGAAACCCCGAATCTTTCTAGCTAACTCATTCTGCAAGTCACCTGTAGGCGTACTCGTTGCGGCTTCTTCCATCGCAGCTACAACTTCGGGCGAGTTTAAGTCACCGATTTCCCTCTCAAACTTAACTTCAAACTCGCGGTTTTGAACGTCGGCTTCCTGCAGGAATCCCATACGGGAGCCTTTACCGCTGGCGCCAGCCTCAACGTAAAACATGTCTGCAATGCGGCTGCTGATAAAACGTAGGTTCTTGTTGGCAGTAAAGAATACATGCCGAAGGGGTTTTGCTGCCTCGACTGCATCTCTAGCGCCAGTCGTAATTTTTCTAGCTAAAGCTGTTGCAAATCCTTTTGCACCCGGAGTCTGCTCAACCTGAACTTGTATAGACCTGACGATGGCTTTCTTTTCAAAGGGTGGTGACCCAGCAACAGCGGCGGCATCCTGCGACATAGAAATATTATTGTTCGCATTAGACCGGATAACAGACTGAATAAAGCTATCAACGGCGACATCTACTTCGCCCCTGTACCTTCGACGCATCTCAACGCGCATAGTGTTGTAAAGCTCAATCAACTTACCAGCTATGCGCTTGAATACAGACTCTTCCATGTTTGCGGGACGTTGGCTCACATCTTTTCGAGTCTGTATGTCTACCCATTTGGCCACGTTGTCTGCGAACCATTCTTCAAATCCGTGGGGGCCTGAATACGCTTTCTCTGAGCGATCTCTGTTTTTAAAGGACTGCCACATGCGATTAAATATCGGCTTACCCACAAGCCCATCAAGCTCTTCTTGGAAAACCGCGTGGCCCAGCTCATGGGCGGCAACTAATGTGGCCTCGTAATCGTTAACAACTTTTGTATCGTCTACCAGAATGAAGTGCGCATTCTTAAAAGTTAACGAACGCCCCAGCGTGTCCTGCTTAGCTCTAAGGTCTCTGGCCTCCCTTATAAAAGCGGCGGCTACCCTAGGGTCACCAAATCGCTCTCGGATTTGCCCTTCAGTGAGTTGATTCAATTGGCTAATAGTGACAAGACCAATCGGCAGTTTTAGATTCAATCGGCTTGCGGCTCTGCGGATCGGTTGCGCGATTAGTTCGATTGGGTCGCCAAAAGGAAACGTAATCGGATTGCCATAAGCGCGTTGTTTGTTTGACGGTGTCGTCACATCGTAATACGCGTAGGGCGGATCTTCTGGCAACGTAAATTGATTGGGGCGGTCAACGCTTTCGTCGCCGATAAAGTCCGGGCGGTCTACTAACCCTTCCTCGGCGGCTTCCTGACGCTCGACTGCTTCAGCAACATCTTCTTCTACTACTACGTTTTGCTGACGCCTCGCTCTTTCCTCTAGCTGTTCTGATCTTGCTTGTTCCGCACTTGCCGCTTCCTCGCCCCGCGTTCGTGATAGGTTGCGCCCCAAAACTTGGCGCAAGGTTGTTTTGTTACCTTTCTCAACTCGCACCGGAGTGTTGAGTATTGCTTGCAAAAACGCAGGCGCTGCCGGTCTATCAGGTGCGTTATCGTTCAGCACTCGCTGCGTCGGATCATTAGCATCTACGGTTGAATTATCTAGGAACCACCGCGTAACTCTTTGCTGATACGAAGCCAGGGCGCCAAGAATTGATTGCCCCGCTGAGGATGCTGCTGTTATGTCTACATCTCTGCTTACATTACGGCGTTGGCGGTCGCGTCCTGTAGCTTTGACTAAAACCCGGTAGTCATTCGTAATCAGTTCATTGAGCGCTTCTAACAAAGCTTCTGCATCCGAAGCAGCCGTAAAATCTTGGTTGAGCCTAGTAGCAAGCAAGCGGCGACCAGCATTCGTGAGGTCCACAAGATTTACGGCACGCTGTGAGCCATCAGGAGTAACGATACTAACGCCGCTTCCTCTAGCAAATTGGCTACCTGCGGCAAGCCCAACTTCTTTCTCTAAGAACTCGCCTAATTCAAGCAACTGTTCAGGGGCGCTCTTATTGCGCGGCTGATGCCTAAACAGATCTACCTCAGATGAAAATATCTTCACCCCGTAACTGTCGTTCGCACGGCGCTCCGGTGGCTCTATCTCTACTTCTTTACCTGCCCGTCGCTGACGAACCAAACCGTTGAGCATAAACGGTGTCATACGGCTCCAGTAACTGCCGTCTGTGAAGTCAGGTGAATACACGCCGTCAAACGCTTCGGTAAAGTTCTGACGAGCTTCTTGCAAGCCGTCATACTCCCGTATAACCCCATCTTCATTTAGCGGAGCTGGTTTATAAGACGTTTCGCCAGTGAGCTGTAAGCTCTGTTCACCAACGCCAGATTCAGGATCTGCAACGGCGCCTTCCATTTCCGCTTCTAGCTCAGGAGTGCTCGCTTCCCGACGCAATTGCTCTAGCTGTGCTTCTATTCTCCGCTTTTGTGCATCTGAAGCGTTTTTATAAGAGTCTGATGCCAGCACGGCTTCAGCTATGTCCATCGCCGACGAAGCCTCCATGCTTCGCACGACAGGTTCTGCTTCCGCTGCTACTTTTTCGTCGCGTTCGCGGACGGCGTCGTCAACCGCTACAGTTCTTACAGAGCCGCCTTTAGGAGTGAGCGGTCCAGCTGCTGCTTTTGCTGCAGCCTCGCCAGCTTCGTTGGTTACTTCCTCCGAAACTACTCGACCCCTGCCATCGAGTACTTGCACTACACGATCTGAATCTACCGGCTTGGGGCTGCTGTAACCCAAAGCCGCAGCGAGCACCGTGTCCGTCGCCTGACCGTCTACCACTTCTTGAGCGATGTCGGCGAAGGGCGAAATGATAGTGCCTCGCCCCGGCACAAAAGCCACGAAAGCGTCCTTACCATTTATCTGTTTACGGGCCAATCGACCGTCAGTAGCAGCGCCGAAAGCAGGGTTTTCGCCTTCTACCCACACAACCTGTTTTTGGTTCTCGTCATCGAACATCGCGTCTATTTGCGCATTGATGTCACTGGTTGCTTCGGGGCTGGTGTACTGAAAGTTTTTGCCGCGAAACAACTCGTTGTTTATCACGTTGTCAGCGATAGCTTGCTTACCCGTCTGCATAAGCTCGCGAGTCTTAGTTTTTACGCCCTCTGGTACATTTGTAATCTCACGAACGCCACCAGCTGCCGCCGAACCTGCAGACCCAAACGCGCCTCCCCCAAAGAACGCCGCGAAAGCCGCTTCGCCCAGCCGCAACTTGGCGTCTTGTGAAGTAAAGGTATCGTCCATTTGCGCACGATTAAGAACCGCCAGCCCTTCCTGCACAGTTTCTGTACTCGCCTCAATAGCACCACCGCGCACAAAACCAGTGCCTAAATCTTTAGCCAAGCGCCCCATGACAGAATTTGCATCGCCAGCAGCTAATTTATTCGCTCTGCTGCCAATCAATTTAAGAAGCGCGACCTCTCCACCAACGCCGATAGCCGCTTGCGGTGCACCTAATGCCGCAGCCCTAAATGCAACTAGCGGATCGTTGGGGTCGCGGCCAGCTTCAATGGCTTCCGAAAGATTAGACCCAGACAAAGGAGCAAACTCTGAGGCACCTGCACCAGTGTACGCGCCGATACGCGCTCGCTTCGCCAAGTTCCAAGTTGCATCAGCAATGTCTTTTTCTTCTGGGGTCGCTATGCCCTTAGCAGTTTTCTGCAATGAGTCTTTGACAATTCGCTTAGCAGCAAGCTTGGTGCCTTCTGCCGCTAACTTTGTACCTACCCCCGCTGCTGCACCAAAACCGGCACTCAGCACAGAAGTAATCGCAAAAGGCGCCAGCTGACCTGTGCCTTTGGCAACCTGAGACATAAAACCGCTAAACGTAGGTTCGTCTATGAACTCAGAAAAAGACTCCAAGTTACCAAGCGTGTCTCCCGCTAAGCTTTCGCTGACTCGCGCCTGTTGAACTCGATCAACGACGCCTTTTTTGTCGCCAATTAAACTGTTACCGAGAGCAGCAAAGTAATTTAAATCTGACCGAAGGCCCTGAGCGCCAGCTTGTGCGCCTCTTCCAAAGGTCTCTCCCAGCCCGTAATCGCGGCTTTTGTCGAGCGCTACCTGTCTTTCAAACTTGGACGGCCCAGGCGCAGATTCATTTGCCGAAGCAAGACCGGATATAGTTTCTTCAAAACCGGCCATCAGTCATCCGAGCTTGATCTTTTAGCCGTGTTGACTCTTGCAGCCCTCACCACGATCTCCGCAAGGTTGTCGTTTATTGACCGTAAGGCACCAATACTGATGCGATTACCCGCCTCGCGCCCTGCTTGTGTGTAAACGAGGTCATCGCCTTCTACAAAGATATTGGAGAGGTCACCATTAAACTGGCCTTGTACGTCTGGGTTGAAGAACTCTAAGAAAGAATCAAGCACCCCTCTGTCTCCGTCATTAGCAACGCTTTGAACTACAAAACTGATTGCGGCATTCAACTGCGGCCTTAAAGCATCTGCGGCCCTTGTATTACCTCGCCGTAAGAAACCTTCATATTGGGTAAAGGCTGTTGGAAACAGAGTGTTCGCAACTTCATTCGCCTTCTGCATCGTAAGCTGAGCAAAAGTTGCGTTGCCCTCGGGGTCTTTGAAGATGGCATCAACAAGATCTCTGTTAGCTTGTACCGCAGCCTCCGTGCCTTCTTTCGCAAGCGCGTCAGCACGATTAGCTATATCTAAAGAAAGTCTTCCGCTAGCAGTATCAGCTTTCTGCTGTGCAACAGATGAAGCCCCTCGGTCTGCCGCTCCAGTCTCTAAAACATTTATCAGCTGATTACGAACAGCTACGCGGTTTCCGTCATTCGGCGTAGACGCAACAATCATCGCGTATGCAAACGCCTGCCGCCGTGGGTCTAGCTTGGCAATATCCTGTACGGTCTCTACTCCCTGCTCCTGAAGATCTTGAGCTGCTGCGGCGACCGTCTCTGGATCAGTAGGCACTTCGCCTTTTTCTATGGCCTCATCTATTTCGGCCACGGTTTTGTTCGCCACAACAGGCGCTACTCTTTCTTCGACAATTGTCGGCAGCACAGCTGCTCCTGGCTCTTGTACAGGAGTAGTTAAAATCCGCGATAAGAAACCCTGTTCCTCTGGCTCTTGTTCCTCTTTCAAACGATTTATCTCGGCACGCTTCTTCTGTGCAGCGCGAACATTGGCCCGACGGCTTCCAGTTTTGCGATTTTCAATAGTCGCCAGTTCGTCCTCTAACTGGGCGATTCTTGTCGAATTGTCCTTGGGTGCGGGGTCAGCTTCAGGTTCAGGGATAGGTTCATCTGGAATCTCCACAGGCGGAAGCCCCACGTCTTGCCTTATGCTATTCGTTAACTCCACTTCCTCTTGGGGAGATTGTGTGCTCGCAATCGTTGCGGCGGCTTGACGCTGGATAGCAGGGTTGCCATCTAGCCGGTCTAAAGCTTCACGTTGCGAGTTCGCAAGAATCAAATCATAACTATTAGCAAGCGAGTTTAAGTCGACCGCGCGCTGGCCGTACAAAACCCCGTCTCTGTCTTGAAAAGCAAACTTCGTGAACTTAAACAACTCGTCGCCGTCAAATTGTTTTGCCAAAGCCGAGTCTTCTGAGCTGCCATCCTCTGTCAAACTGCCACGGCTACCGTCCGCGTTGACACCGCCCACCACAAATTTTGTGCCGCCCTCTGCATCTTTGACGCTCACGATGCGATCAATCGTAAAGCCATCCGGTACTTTGCCCTTACTGCCGCGATTTGCGATATCTATCGCCGCCTGCTGGGCAACTGGATCGCCCTCTGACAAACGCTTATTAAAAGCGCTGGACAACCGTAGCCTTGGATTATTGGAATCGGTGTCAACTGTTAAAAGGCCTTGATCGCGCAAGCGAACAAAAACATTGGTGTAATCGCGTGCCCGTTCTACGGTTTCAAAATTTGATTGCTCGCGTGCAGCTTGTTCCGACGCTATGCGTCGATTTGTCTGCTGATCGAAGTAACGTTGTGATTGCTGCGCCCCTCTACGAAAGCTGTCTAAAATTGTCGCCATATCATTTACCTATACGAATGCTGCAAGAATCGCCGCAGAGGCCAACGAGCCAACCGTTTGATACGTCTGTGCTTGGGACTGCGCTTTTGCGTTTCTGTAGGCTTGTGATCGTGCGTTAGCATCTGCAGCCGCGCTGCCTAGTTGCCTCTGCGAGGCTCGATTCACGCCCTGACCTATGTCAATTAAATCTGCCAAAAGTGCTTGATTGGCTTCGCGTTGCGCAATCCGTGCATCAGAGAGCGCTTGAATTGATCCCAGAGCCGTGGAGCGTTGCAGACTGGCGCTCTGTTGCTGTTGTTGAGCAGGCGTAAGTTGACCACCGTAACGACTGAGATTTCGTTGCGCTACTTGACCTGCAATCTGACCGGCCTGCGTAGAGTCTTCTCTGGCTGCATCAATCAACGAGGTGTCATTCTGCGCTCGCTCAATAGCGTCCAGTTCAAACTGCTCAAAGTCGCGGACATAGTCGTTAAACTCACCGCGAGTGATCTCTGCAAAAGTTTGCTCTGGGTCAGAAACTCCCGGCAGACGAGAAACCTCGTCGTCGTCTTGCATGAAAGGGTTGTTTCGTTGGCTATAGAAACCTAACTGGCTTTCCATCTTTAACCCCCGCGCTGCATTTTGATCTCATCCAAGAAGCGAGCGCCAAAGCCATCCCCACCATCTTTCTTTTGAGAATAAACATCGAATGCCGCTCCAGCTGTCTGCGCAATCGCGTTGTTACGTGCGTCTCGCACCTGCTGATTAGCTCTTGCTCGATTAAGAGCTTCGCTAGTTGCTAAACGAGACGCTTGAGACATACCTGACTGGGCATCAGCAGCTTGGCCACGAGCGATACCAAGTACATTGGTGGTGGCCTTATTTTGAATTTGTTTGGCTGATGCGTCCGCTACACCAAGTTGACCGCCAAGCGCCTGTGATAGATCCCCAGCGCCCGTAACATTTTGTGTTCTGGCAAAAGATGGCTGCGCCGTTAACGCCTGCATGGTGTCCGCATTAGCACGGCCACGCAGCGCACGGCGGTTGTCGTCGGACTGCGACTGGTCTCTCATGTCCCTTAGCAACGGGTCATAGTTTTTCTTAAAGAACTCATAATTAGCCTTAGCAACACTTGCTGATGCCTTCTCTGCATCTGAAGCCTTAAAGTCTTGTTTCTTGGGCTTACTTCCCATTGCTACACCTCAAGTCGATAAACAACGGTGTCCAACCGCCACCCAGCGTCTAGTAACACCTGCTCCATACCCGAATGGGGCGTTCTAACTTCTAACGCCTCCATCCCGTGTTCAGCCGCAACCCGCTTGAAAAACGGAAAGTGCTTTAACACTGTTTTCTTACCCCGCTCTTCCGACCAAGCCAGCCAGCAAAGGAGGGTCTTCTTGGATGTGAATCCATCCACTTCAATAGTTGTGACAACAAATCCTTCAGGCGCCGTCCAATAAACAGCGTTTCCTGAAACCACTTCTGCGTATACGTCTTCAGCTCTAAAAGATAGCTGCGGCTGATCCTGTAAAATCCACTCAATACAAGGACGCACGCGATCCCAGTCTTGACGAATGTCACCAACAACTGGTTCATCCTCTTGAATACTTATTTCGTGTGAGCCTATAGATGCCTCCTGCACCGCCATATCTAACCTTCCTAGCTACTCTTGCTTCTTTCTGTAAGGCCCTGGCCTCGGCTGCTGCTAAACCCTCAAGAAACAGGGAGCCATAAACCTGAGCACCGGGATAATCTGTCCACTCGCGATTTGGTATTCGCAAAAGGCGATACAACGCGCCGTTGACGATGGTGTCGCGGTAGTCGTTCATTACGTCGTCATTACATGAGTTCGACGTATGAGTAGGCTTCAGGATCGCCCTAAGAATGACGCTGCCTGCTTTGGTTTCATTTGGAACTGGTACCAGATAAAACAAAGATGGCGACTGCTTCACAAAGAACTCTGGCGTCCCCGCGTTGTTTGGCTCTCGCCACTTTGGCTTACGCTGCTCTATCAAAGCAGTAGTAGCTGGCTCTAGATCCTCGCCATCAAAAGTAACCCACAGAATCTCGTGAACGACCGTGCCAGAGGGTGGCTCAAGGTCGTACTCAAAAAGATTGGCTACGGTGGTGATGGGGTCTAACTCAGCTTGATAGACCTTTGCCTTCTCACACATCTCTATAACAGCCGCACGAATACTCTGCTCTATCAGCGTATCCGGGCAGCTTGGTGCCATAGGTATTATCTCTGGTAACAGCGACTCATAAGCGGCCATTTACTACCCCTGCATCTGCGACGGCAGTGTTACGTTCTGCTGGCCTAAATTAGTATTAGGGGAAGTAATCACGTCGATCTGGGCCTTGCCGGTAACCGAGTTGATAAACAGGTTGTAATGGGTGCTGGCTCTTTGGGTGTTACCCGCGTATTCCGCGTCTTTGGTGTAAGCCCTAAACAACACATAGTCAGTAACCGCGTTCGCAAAAATGTCTGGTATCGACAAGTTACCGTTCTGATTAACCGTTGCAGGATTAGCTGAATAAACAATCTCTGCGTAAGCACTACCTGACACGCCGGGGTAAACGTAGAAGTTACGAGGGTTAGACTCATCGTATATGTAATGTTTTACGATGTTCGTATGAGCAGCATCACCAGTGACCGTGGGGTCATGCCAATCAGGTGTCTGCGAATCTAGTATCTCTCGCGAGACCAACCGAATAGATCGCTTACCAGTGCCACCGGATGACGCAGACATATTTCGCACTACGCGTAGAAGTCGATTGCCGTCGGCAGGAATAGACTGCTTGGTGCCAGTAGAAAGCGTCACGGTGGTGTTAGAAGCACTTGCATCAGGCTTCAGTAATGCAATCTCGCGCTGTGCATCATTTACAAACAGAACAAGCTCACTCGTCACAGGCCAGCGAATGCCGGTAGTGTCTTGCAAGATGGCTTGCACTCGATCAATAACACTTTGAACTGTAACAGTCATAACCTACCTCTAGGTGTTTAATGCCTCTTGCCAAGCAGCTTCGCGCTCTGTGGTGCTTACTGTTCGACCAGCGGCTTTGTTTACGACGGAAGCTTTAGGCTTCCCGTCAGACTTAAAATCGTCAGGATTACCATCATTGATAATCTGCTCCATAACCCCGACTAGCTCTTCGGATGGTTCTGCAGGTGGAATGTCCTCTGCAGGGACCTCTTCCTCTTCACTTGTATCTTCTGCTTCACCAAACCAATTAGCCCGTTCTTCTACCGGCTCTGGCTGGGGGTCATTGGCTTCTTTCGCGCCCATTTGCAACGCTATAAGCCCAATCGTCTCTGAAACCTCTCGCGGTTCATTTGGCATAAACAACACTGCAGTCCCCGACAACGTCGTTACACGCAATTCCTTGTCTGATACAACCTTCATGGTCTAGTCCTCTACTTCATCTTTGTGGTGTAACGCTTACCGTTCCATGTAAACGTCTTCTTGCCTGCTTTTCTGGCTATCGTCGTTCTAATAAAGCTTCGACCGGCGCTTAGGGGCCTTCTTTTTCATTGGCATCTTTTTAGCCATTGGCTTTTTCTTTGGTCGCTTCCCGTACATATCTTTCCTCCAAAAAAGACCCCCTCCGAAGAGGGGGCCAAAAGTCGCTCTACTGAGCAGTGTCTAAACAGATAACGCCAAAGTCTTGGACGCTACCGCTGTAGTCACTGTTGTACTTCGGCTTACGAAGGCCAAAGATCTTGCCAATAGAGATACCGGCTTGGTTTGAGTAGTCGAAGGTATCTTCAACAATCTCAGGGTTGCCGATGTCGGCCATAGCCAAGGCTTGAGCACCGCAGAACAGTGCGCGTGCACCTTCTACGTCTGCATTAGCACCCCACTTGTAGCCAGCGTCGCCAGCATTAGAAGAGCTACCCGCAGTGGCGCCTTCGTTGCTGAAGACGTGACGGAACTCGTGAATCATCACGCCGTCTACCATCAAGCTGCTTGTGCCAGCAAACAAACCATTCTGCGGACCGCGCACACCTGCGTTACGCACGTTCGCCAAGAAGTCACTATCAAGCTTCAAGTCAGCCATTTGCTTAGGCGTTACGAACATGTGGAACACTTCGTCGTTACCTGCACCGCGCAGACCACGGATGTAGTTATCCTTGGCAAACGCCTTTAGGTTTACGATGTCGCGGTAAGAGATGATGTCGGTTGATGCAACCGCAGTGGTATCACCAGCCGCCAACGTAGAAGTACCGCCCGATACATCGACTCGTAAGTGACGAGCAGAAGTAGGCGCAGATACGTCTGACGCGAACTCAAGATCAACCAATTCCAACCCAGTGGTACTGGACGTAGTACGCAAAGCGCCATTCGTCTTGTTGGTATAAGCGATTCCAGACAGCGTCAAGAACGCAAGCTGGTCCATACGATCCGCCATTGCATAAGCAAGTGCGTCACGAGACTGCTCACGGAAGTTAACTACTGACTTCTGGTCGGCCAATCGACCGGCGATGCGGTTTGCAAAGCGCAGCTGATCCAGCTCAATGGTGATGTCGTAGGCGCGTAGCGCTTCTTCATTACCTTCCAGAGTGTTATCACCCGTCACACCGTCACCAGTCATATCTGCTAACAGAGTAATAACTGCCTTGGTGCCTTTTTCGCTCTTGGTCAACTCAGTGATGCGTTGAACCATAGCGTTCTGTCCAGCCCCTGCGAACTGGTTAATGAAAGACATGTTGCGAGCAACCTGCCAAAAGTCGCGACTCCAAGCGGTAAGTTGGTTTGAAGTCAGCGACGCAAAGTTAGTAAGAGCCATGATGGCCTCCCATGCGTATATATTTATGTTGGGCACAAGCCCGTTCATAGCCGACTTTTGGAGCGGCTAATCCGTTTCCTCGTGTCGTGAGGCGACGAACTAGCGCTTATTTACGAGGCGCGACCTCGGAAGGTTTAACGCCTTTACAGGCGATATACGGTTTTAACGTGTACGGCACGAGTCACTGTCGTGTGACTGGACGATGGGCGGAGAATAGTACCTATGCTACTATTCTGCAACGGATTTTTTTCTACCACTTAACGCGATGCGACCAGTATCGAGCGCTGAGTTTCGACGGATTAGAGTCTTGCGCATTGTGCCTGGCGTAATAACTCCGCTTACGTGCTTTATCTTTCGCAGACTTGGGATTTTTACCCGCGCCACGAACGCCCTGCTGACCAAACCTAATAGTTTTAATTTTGTCTCCGTCTTTAGCCACGACGACATGTGACTTTGTCGGGTGTTTAGGGGTGCGCTTAGGCTTGTTGTACCCCGACACCCCCGCTCTCGCTAACCTCGGGTCTTTTTTACTCATCCACCACCTCTTTTTTTGTTTCCAACGTTCCCCCTCATAAACTCATCAACCTTCTGCTTGCGCAGCGTGGGCAAAGGGTTAGCGCCCACAAATGACACATGGCGTCTAAAGGTCTTTTCTTCTTGCACTTCGAGCAGGTGAGCATAGGTCTGTCCATAACTAGACCTTTATGTTCACAATTTCTGTCTCTTCCCCCTTCAAGTGCTTCACCGAGACAGTCCCATCTGCATAGCTGTAGTACAGGTCTTCAAAAACCGTGACCTTGTACTGCTCCCATCGAAGCGAGTACGAGTGCATAACTTGGGTAACACGGCGCGTGTCCTGTACCTTGTTGAGCTTGCTAGCGATATCTTCGTAATGCCGTACCGCAGCCGCACTCGTATTAGGGGGTGGGTCAACATTTGCGGAATTCACTACTCGTCATCTTTGATGTCCCTAAAAAGGATCTTCGTACCCGCGTCACTAGTCGGTATCTCCCTGACACGGCAATAAGTCTCAAAGAAGCGGTTGCGGCCCCCAGCAACTAGCGTCACTGATTGGTTATTCAAACTGTCTGAAAATCGAAGACAGGACGTAAGCTCTTGGAAATAGAACTCCTCGCCCGTAGGCCTGCCTCCCACCACAACGATCAAGACAAAAATCATCATCGTCATATGCGTTTCTTCTTCTTAACAGCTTGCGTTCTAACCGACCGGGGCTTGACCAAATCCCACGTCAACATCTCTACATCCACCTGCAGCGCCGTACCTAAGACGCGAGGCAAGGTGTTCTGGATGTAAACCTGAGCACCGTACCCGCACTGCCTGTGGTTGAAGCGCAGCCAGTCCTTGGCTATCGCGTGTCTTTTCGACGGGGGGTTGACCAACTCCAGCATCCGCCATTCTCTGAGGTCGCAGAACAGCTTCGGATTAGCTGGGTCGTACCCTATTTCGCCAAGAGAGCTTGAACTAAAGCTTGTATCTGTTCGTTGGTCTTCTCCTGAATCTTCTCCTGACGAGCCAACGAGTTGACGATTGCTTCGACCTTCTGCTCCGTCACTGCCTGTGCTTGCCCGTTGGCCTGAGCCTTTGCCGCAGCTTGCTCTGCTATCTGGGCGATTCTCGCGCGCTCTTCGCTTGCATGAGCGGTATTCGCTTGTAGAACTCCCCAGCTAACTGCGACGGTTACCCCGCCAATCAACAGCGGCAATGCCCATGTCGGGACTTTGATGCTGGTTTCGGACATGTTATTTCCTTACAAGATGTCACCCCGTAGCCGTTTCAGTGTGGCCGGGGGTAGTGCGTTAAACTCCTCTTCAGACATCGTCGAGATGTCTAAAGCCTTTTCGCCTCGATTAGCAGAGCTTTCTCCGGGCAGTTCTGGGGGCTGGGCCTCCGCTGCCTTAAGCTTCTTACTCACCTCAGCGCGTTTTTTTGCCACCTCATCCTGTTGTGGTACTGGAGCCTTCTGTCCAGTCAAAGTAGGGCCATCGTCGGCTACGGTTTCGACTAAATCGTAGTTTTT
>TARA_R100001460_G_scaffold42284_5_pt1 | contig 16694 bp, 18 predicted proteins | sample TARA_R100001460 | Tara Oceans TARA_R100001460 (sample SAMEA2622190) | marine metagenome | biome: marine biome (ENVO:00000447); feature: surface water layer (ENVO:00002042); material: "saline water (ENVO:00002010), including plankton (ENVO:xxxxxxxx)" | depth 5 m | reverse complement strand
TGCTGTAGGAAGTGTTACATTAGAGTCAAGATATTTTCCTGCTGGTGTGCAGGCAACATTTGGTTTAGGAACAGTAACTGTATCAGCTTCTGCTCTTGTAATTCCAACTGGTGTTAGCATTGCAGCACAAGTAGGAGATCCAAAACTAACAATCTGGAATGGTGTAGACGATTCTAGTGGCAATTCATGGACTGTCGTTCCAACAGGATAAGGAGATAATATGGCTGATTCGACGATATTAAATTTAGACCTCCAAACCACTGGTGCAAACGCTGGTACATGGGGATCTAAAACAAACGATAACTTAGAAAAAATAGAAAATGCAATTAAAGGATATGCAAGTGTTGCAATCACTGGCACATCACAAGCATTAACTGTTGCTAGCGGTGGTACAGGTGACCAACAAAGTAGAGCGGTTCTTAATTTAACAGGTACATTGTCAGGTTCTACTGCATTAACATGTGAAGCAAATCCTAACTGGTACATAATAAAAGATGCTACAACAAGAGCTGGTAATTCACTTACTTTTGGACCTTCTGGCGGTAGTGCAGTAACACTTACAGCAGGTGCAATACATTTAATTTACACTGATGGTACATCAGCGTTTCAAATACCAGAAAATTTAGCTAACATGGCATTGTCAGGCACACTTACAGTGTCGGGCGATGTATCATTTGACGGTGGATCTTTTGTGTATAACCAATCAGGTGCAGCAGTAGACGCTAGGTTTGAAGGCGATACTGATCAAAACTTGTTGTTAACAGATGGAAGTGCTGACAGAGTTAGTATAGGAGCTCCAACACCAAACGGTAAATTACATATAAACCAGTCTTCAGCTTCTGGTGCAATACCAGTTTTACAATTAGAGCAATTAGATACTGACGAAGCTTTTACAAATTTTGTAGGAACATCGGCATCTAACAGTTCTAAAAGTTTATCTAGTTCTACAGCAAGTGCAGGAACAAAGGCAGGAGCAATAAGAGTTAAGATAAACGGAACAGAACGTTGGATTAGATTTTATACAAGTGGTGAGTAATGCCGTTAGTAAAAATAGAATTAGCACCTGGAATAGATAAACAAGACACTGAGTACGGTGCAGAAGGGCGCTGGGTAGATTGTGATAATGTTCGTTTTAGATATGGATTACCAGAAAAAATAGGTGGTTGGGCAAAGACTACACCAGAGGCTTTGTTAGGTGCAGCAAGAGGAATTATAAATTGGTTTTCATTAGATGGAGATCAATATTTAATGACAGGCACTAACAAAAAATTATACGTTTATCAAAACCAAGCTTTTCATGACATCACGCCAATAAGAGAAACTGGTGCATCAATAACTAATTTTACAACAACCAACACATCTACATCAGTCACAGTAACAGACGCTACGCACGGTGCTGTAGAGGGTGATTTTGTTACTATATCCAGTGTTTCAGGCACAGCTAATGGTATTACAGCAACAAATCTACAAGGTGAATTTGAAATACAATCTGTAATAGACACAAACAATTATGTAATTACAGCAAAAGCAGCGGCTAGTGGCAATGGCGCTAGTGGTGTAACAGGCACAGCAGAGTATCAAATAAATACTAGACCACCATTTTCTATATTAGGATATGGTTGGGGTGCAGGACCTTACGGTGGTGCATCTGGAGGACCTGGTTGGAATAAATCTCGTGCATCCCTTGCGGCACCTAACAGTGTACAGCTTGATTCAGGTAAATGGTCATTAGACAATTGGGGTGAAGATGTTTTAGCACAACAACTTAACGGTAGTTTATATTATTGGGACACATCTGCAAGCACCTCAACTGTGCAACGTGCAAATAGAACACAAGTTTCTGGAGCACCTACATCTAGTAGATTTGTTTTAGTTTCTGGTACAGATAGACATGTAATTTGTTTTGGTACAGAGACAACCATAGGCACACCGTCAACTCGTGATGATATGTTTCTTCGTTGGTCAGATCAAGAAGACCCTGCACAATGGACACCTACATCTACAAACACTGCTGGATCTCAAAGGTTAACTGATGGATCTAAACTTGTAACAGCAAAACGTTCTCGTGGTGCTGTGCTTGTGTGGTCTGATACTGCATTGTATCAAATGCAATTAATTGGTGCTCCTTTTATATTTGGTTTTCAACAACTAGGTTCTGCGTGTGGATGTGTAGGTCAGCATGCAGCAATAGAATCTAACGGTAGATCTTATTGGATGGGCAATGATTCTTTTTTTATGTTTGATGGTTCTGTGCAAAAAATACCTTGCAGCGTAGAAGATTATGTTTTTAAAGATATAGACGAAGCTTCACAAAAAGATACCTTTGCAGGATTAAATACAGAATTTAATGAGGTAACTTGGTTTTATTGTTCCAATGGTTCTAACGTAATTAACAGGTCTGTAACTTATAATTATGCAGAACAAGTTTGGTATGTTGGTAGTCTTGCCAGATCTTCGTGGTTTGATAAAGGAGTGTATGGTTTCCCTCAAGCAATAGAGTTTGAAAATTCTAGCACAGCAGCTACTGTTAGTACAATAACAGGATTAACTGCTGGTAGAAGTTTTTTATATAGTCATGAAAATGGAAAGAATGCTGATGGATTAGCTTTGTCTTCTTTTATTACATCTGGAGATTTTGTTTTACCTCAAGCAGGAGATAATTTAATGTCTATAAAAAGATTTATACCTGATTTTAAAAACCAAGCAGGAGATGTGAACATAGAATTAAATTTTAAATTGTACCCTACAAGTTCTAGTACTACAAATGGACCTTTTACTGTAACACCTACAACAACTAAAGTAGATACAAGAGCACGTGGTCGACAAGCATCAATAAAAATATCTAACAGTGCAATTGATACTACATGGAGATATGGAACTTATCGTGCAGACGTAAGACCGGATGGAATGAGATAATGGCACAAATAAATATACCTAGATTACCACAAGCACCACAAGAATATAGTAAAGGGCAAATAGATCAAATGATACAGTCACTAGATTTATTAATACAGTTGTTGAATAGTTCTTACACACCAGAAACATTGAGAGAAGAGGACGAGGCATTTGCCTGGTTTTTAAATTAATGGCTAATACATATAAAAGAACAATATCTGCATTAACAAGCACAGGGGACAACACAGTTTATACTTGTCCTACAGCTACAACCACCATAGTAAAAACAGTAAAAGTGTTTAATGCTAGTGGCGGAGCTGCAAATGTAACCATGAAAGTCAACGCTATATCAATAGATAATGAGTCTAGTTTAGCTAATAATGGTTCAAAAACCTTTGTTTCTGGAGCAGATGTTTTAGAAGCAGGGGACGTATTAAAAATTAACACAAATGCACAGCCAATAAATGTGTATGTAACATTTTTGGAAATATCATAATGATTGCCAGTAAGGAAAATACTTGCTATAAGGGGGAATTATGCCTATAAATGATGACGGAGTAGTAGAGTACGTCGAGATCAACGGAGAACAGGTACCAAAAATTGTTGTTCCGGCTGAAATAACTATTACCAATACTGTAACAGGACAGGAATATGGTTCGGCTAAAGAAGCTGACGACGATGTTGCTAACCCTGCAACTGACACTAAAGCAGAACACATTAGACAAGATGTAGTTATTAGTGCAGCAATTCATAAAATAATAGAAGGACAATCAGGAGACGTATAATGGCTATAGATAGAGATTTAGGTAGAAGATCACCACCTATGAGATCACCTGGCACAATGGATGACAGAGCAAGAGACATAGCACCTGACGGTGTTCCATTTAATTTTTATAACAGTGGACGAATGGATCCTCCTAGAATGCCTAGAGTGCCTATGCCAATGCCAATGCCAAATCCTTTTCCAGATCCAAGATTTAAACCACCTCCAGGCATGGGTCCTTTTAGCCCAGACAGTTTTCTAGATAAAATGCCAAGAAGAATGCGACCCGCTTTGATGCCAAATATTAGGGCTCCAAGAGAAGGGATGGGACCTGCTGGAATGACACAACAAGAAATGCGCAGAGAAACTGGGGCTTTCGACATGCCAATGGGCAAACAAGGTATTATGGAATCTGTAGCAGTTGATCCTTCAGATTACAGAACAATATTAAAATTAATTGATGCAGGATTAGATCCTAATGATTATGTGCAACAAGCTAGCATGGCGTATGATGACGACGATTATGGTCCTTTCATACCACCATCAGTATTAGAAATGGATCAGTTTGGTATAGACTATGGACCACAAGATGAATATCTTTTTGATAAAGAAAAAGGATTTGAAAACAGAATATTTGGAATGGATCCAAATTACATGAACCGTGGTGGAATAGCGAGTTTATTAGAATAGTATGGGCTTTTTAAAAAAATTAATGAAAAACCCAATAGTGCAAATGGCATTGCCAGTTGCATTAGGATACGCAGCAGGACCTTTATTTGGTGCACTAGGAAAAGGTAGTGGTTTATTTGCAAACATGTCACCTTTGATGGCAAACGCATTAAAACAATCAGCACTAGGTTATGGTACAGCAGCATTAACAGGAGCAAAAGACCCTGCAAAAGCTGCAATGTATGCAGGACTTACATCAATACCTTTTAGCTACATGTCAGCAGCAAAACAAGCAAACATGTTTAACGAAGCATCATCAGATTTTCAAAATTTAGAACCGTTTACATCTACAAAAACAACTCAAGCACCTTTGTTTAGTAAAGATTCTTTATCTGGAGTTCCTGTAGATGTGTATAATCCACAACAAACTATACAAAATTCTGTTACTAGATTTAATAAAATAGCATCTCCACAAGTTACTCCTATGGAAATTTTAACTGGTCAAATTGATGGTAAAGCTTTGCCTCAAATATATCAACCAACAGATTTAGGTGATGCAGAAGGTATCGTTAGTAATTTTGACCCTTACACTGGTGAGGTATTAGATCAAGCTACTAGATTTAAAGCATTTGATCAAGCACCTATGGATTTAGATGCTAACATATTTACAAAAAGAAATCCTATTAAAGCTACAGCAACAGGTGAATTAATTGGGGGAGATCTAGCTACAGACTATGTTCCTACATTAGTATCGCAAGGAGCAGGTTTATTAGGAGAATATATAGACACACAAGAAGAGAGAAACGAAGAGAACTGGAGAAAGAACAAAGAGAGAAGAAAAAAAGAATTAGCATTTATGTACGGAGTTGACCCTGATATAATAGAAGGAGAAATGTACAATCCTTATTACACAGGTGCAATGTTTAATGCTGGGGGCATAGCTTCTCTTGAGTCTGGGGGCGCCGTCGATGGCCCAGGTGGTCCAAAAGATGATCTTATAGACGCAAAACTATCAGATGGTGAATTCGTAATGACAGCTAAAGCTGTAGAAAATTTTGGTAACGGTAATCGTTATCAAGGAGCAAAAAAAATGTATCAGATGATGAATTATTTAGATCCAGAATCTGAGCAAATGTCGGAGGTTATGTAATGGCATCAGGATTATTAAAGAAAATGATTAAAAAGTCATCTTCAAAAAAATACCCGGCTAAAAAAGTAAAGCCAAGTGGTATAAAGAAAAGAGGTTCTCCTTCAGCAGCTTATGCTAAGATGAAAGGAAAACCTGCTAAAGCTTCTACACTACCAGCTGCAACTAAAATGAAAAAACCAGCTAGTTATGGCAGAGGGTTAGCAGAAGGAACTGGAATAGGTGCAGCAGGAACTTATGCTATGATGAAAAGTAAGGATAAGAAAGCAGCACAAGCAAAAGAAAAAACAAAAAAACAGTTAAAGCAAGCTGTTAATGAACATAGGAGAAGAACAAAAAGCAAGAGCAAACATCACAGCAAATGAATTGGAGGTTTATGGGTCCTAAGGATTCTGAGTGGATACTACAAATATCTAAAGATCACCATAAAGAATCTGATTGGAGTGAAGTAGAGTACAGTGAAGATAAAGTGTTGAACTATATTAACACTGCATTAAAAGATCATAATTACTTTTCTATAATTGTAGAGGAAGGTGATAAAAAAATTGGGTTTATGGCTGGAAGAATACTAGAGTATCCTTTTAGCAAACAAACTTTTGCAAGGGAATTAGACTTATATGTTATTCCTGAGCATAGAAAAAAAATGACTGGAATATTTATGATGAAAAAGTTTTTAGAGTGGGCAAAAATAAAAGGAGCTAGAGAAGCTCGTTTTGAACCACGTCTATCTGATGGTGCCATATCTAAATTTGACGCCATGGCAAAACGCATAGGTATGGAACATTTTGCGAACGCTTATAGGAGGATATTATGAGTTTTGGAGACGGCGATTCCCCTAGCAATACTTCGTTTCAAACGCAGTATACTAGAGACGCACCACAAGTAGAAGCATTAAAACTTGGACTAATGGATGCTGCAAAACAGTATACCATGTTTGGTATGAACGATTTTGCTCCTGTAAATCCTGACGCAAAACCAGGTGATGAAAATTATGGCGAGTATGAATACAAAGGAACGGATGGTCGTTATGCTGTTGGAACAAAGTTTTCAGATTTAACTAGAGAACAAAGAGTAAAAGAAGGACAAGTTGGTGGTCCAGGAGGATTGCCTACACAACCAGTAGCAGAATTTGACCCTATGCAACAAAAAGCATTTGGGTTAGCAGAATCAGGTTTAGGTGCATTTCAACCATATTTAAATCAAGCAACACAATATACTATGGGATCAACTGCAGCTTATGATCCTAATTCTTATCAAAATTATATGAATCCTTACATGAACGAAGTAGTGTCAGGTATAGAAGATCAATTTGCAAAAGCAGAAAATCAATCAAATTTATCAGCAGCAAAAGCTGGTGCATTTGGAGGGGCTAGACAAGGAGTGCAAAGTGCAGAGTTAGCTGGGCAAAAAGCTAAAGCTGTAGGACAAGCACTTGCAAGTAATTACGGTCAAGCACAACAAATGGCACAAGGTCAATTTCAATCACAAATGGGGAGATTAGGAGCAGCCGGAGGACAGATGGCCGGTCTAGGTGGTCAACAGCAACAGCAACAATTAGGAGATATTGCATCACTAATGTCTGCAGGATCTGTACAACAACAGAGAGAGCAGCAACTAGCAGATGCAGGTTATCAACAAAACTTGCAACAATTGTATGAACCATATCAAAGACTTGGATTTACATCTGACATCTATCAAGGCATGCCTTCTAGTGCTATGGCAGTATCTATGGGGACAGCACCTGGTAGTAATCCATTAGCACAAACTGTAGGAACAGGTATATCTGGACTTGCTGCATATCAGGGCTTTAAAAATGTAACTGGAGGCTAAATGAGCCCCTTTCTAAGACCGTTATTTAAACCTATTTTAGACAAAGCATCTCGTGCTGCGTATAAAATGAAACCTACAATGGATGCCGTAGGTGCAAACATATATAACAGCCCTTACTATAAAAATTACATGGATGCTGCTAGAGGAAATCAAGGCAGAGTAAAACAAGCAGTTGCAGTAGGCACACCTATATATGCCTATAACAAAACAACTGATTTGTTTAGAACAACAGATCCTGCAAGCGTAGAGCAACCACCTATACAAGAAGATACTAAAACAGATGACAGTAGTATAACAACTTTTCCAGACATACAGCAAGACGACACAGAGACTGTGGATCAAAGCACAGATATAAATGAAGAAACACTTACAGATGACGATAACGTTTCTGACACAGTAACAAATGACCAAGCATTAGTAGAACAATCTAATTTGTATGCAGGGTTGATTGATAACGATAGTTTAACAAGAATAGAAGGATACAAAGATGTCATAAGACAATTTATGGATACTGGTGACGAAGGTCAAGACATGCAAAACATGGCATTACTAATGCAGCTTGGCTCTGCGTTAATGTCAGGTAAATCTATGGACACAGGACTAGGAGGATTTATAGACATAGTTGGTCAAGCAGGCATGGCAACAGCCCCTACCTTATTCCAAATGGGCGTAGAAAAAGGAAAAGCAGAACGTGAAATAAGTGCTGCAGCTCTTAACCTGTACATGGATCAAATGGATAAACAAAATGATCGTAGTGGTCCTTTTACAGTTGTGTATGAAAATATTTACAAAACAGATAAGGATGGAGGATTAGTTTACGACAGTGCAGGAGATCCAATAGTTGTAGATAAACAAAGAGTTGGTACATTTTATCGTACGAGCCCAGAAATTAATCAGTACATGGATATTAACGGTGCCTTTGGTTATGATAGATTTACATTCATAGACACATCAGCAAGTAAAGAAGGTATAGATATTGCTGCAGGAGCTGGTGGGGAAGCAGGATTTAGATCTAAAGCAGCAATGGATGATCAAGTAAAATATGCAAAGTATGTAAAACGTACATTGGATACAATGGCAGACTATATCATGCCATTAATTATTGGGCAAAAAGATGTTTTAACAGGTTTTTGGGGTGGTGTAGGTGAACTAGCTGCTCCTAAAAAAGCTCTATTAGATGCTATAAACGATGGTTTATTTACAGGCAACGGAGCTTTAAACTCAGAAGATTTTAATAAACAACTAGGCAATATTAACAATGACTTAGTACAAGACATGGTTAATGATAATTACATAGTATTTGAAACACCTACTTATACGCAAGTTATTGACGGTCAAGAAGTAGGTTTCTTTGTAGACAGTGGAAACAAATACGGATTTAACGCAGGTGCAACATATGCTGCAGATGGTAAAACATTAATTGATGCGGGAGAACCAGCATACATTCCTACAAAAAGAGGTATTGATATGTTGTTATCTAACCCTAACCGTTCTGCATTAAAAACATTTGAAACAACATTAGGTTTAACATTAGCTAGAAACAGACAGCCAACAGGTCGTATGTTAGCAGATGTACTTAGAAGATCATTTGAAGAAACAAAAATGACTGGACTAGGTAGTGATCTTGCTACTTCACCTTATCAGGTAATAAACAATTACACTTATATATTTAATGAATTAAATAGAAACATGCAGGAAGCATTAAGATCGTCAGGATTTACAGATGATGTAAATGTTGGCAATGAAAAAGGGTATACATATTCTCCAGACTCATTCAAAATAAAAGGCATGGATAAATATGTTGCATCTTATTATGGATTAAGAGAACAAGACTCTAGATACATACACGATATTCAAGGAGGTCCTGTATTTGGTGCTTGGAAACAATCAATGGGTGGTAACATACAAATGAATGAAAAAGAAGATATTGGAAATATTAATGACATACACAATAACATTATGCAGGAGTTAGAATAGTGAGTAAAAAAGCATCACAAACAGTATTTGCCAACACAGTTCAACCTTTTATTGATCATAAAAATGCGTATCAAGATTTAACAGGTAGAACAGAAGGTGGTATACCTATAACAAAACAACAAGAAAAAATAGAAAAGAATAGAAAATTTCAAAAAGATTATTTTGTAGATCCTGTAACAGCGCCTTTTCAAGCTTTGTTTAATAAAATACCTGGAATAAAAGGTAGCAATTGGGAAGCAGGTAAACAGAATTGGTTAATACAAAGTAAAGCAGACAAAGCACAAAGACAATCAGAGTTAGAAAACTTTAGAGTTTACAGAGAAAAAAGAGATGACGTAAGAGACAAGGTAATAGAAATAGCTGATGCTGCTAGAAAAAAATATGAAGAGACTGGTGATAAAAAATTCTTAGATTTAGCGGTTCAAGGCACTAACGATTTATTGGCTGCATCTAATTTACAAATGAATGACTTTATAACTGTTGACCCTGAAACATTGGCAATGCGTGATGGTATGGGTTTACTGACAAACAATCCTAACCCATATCCTGTAGTAGAAACAGGTATGTATTTAGGTGGAGGTATCTATGGATCTGTAAAAGGTGAACAATTAATGAGAAAAAACTTTTTTACTAATCCTAAAAATACTTCAGGTAAATATTCTAAAGGTAACTGGTTAAGTAGAACTGCAGGAGTTGTAATAGGGGGAGCAACAGGAACAGCAGCAGCAGATTATGGGTACGAAGTAATGTTAGACATTATGAGCCGTGCAGGGCAAGCAAAACAATGGATGAAAGATGATCCAGGTAGAGCATCTATTGCAGATGCTATGTTAGCAGAAGTAATACCTGACAGCATGGACTTTGGACCTGAAGGTATAAATAGACCTGATCAAAAAACAAGAGTAGGAAATGCTGTAAACGCATTCAAATGGGATGCAGCTATAACTTCAGCTTTCTTTGGCGCTAGGCCTTTGTACTATGCATTAAGACAAGGTGTTGGAAGTGTTCCGTTTAGAATGTTTAAAGATAAAAAAGTTCCTGGTGTATACACCAGCAAAGAATTGTTAGATGCTGAACAAGAAATTTTAAAAAGATGGATGCCTAAAGATGGTCCTAAAGAAAAATTAGTTTTTGCTAATCCACTTGGAATACCAAAAGTAGGAGAATTTTTAACTAGACTTACTAACTCTAGAGCTTTTAATTGGTTAGGTCCAACTGGCAGTGTAAAACATAACGGTAAAGAATGGTTTCCTGAAGCTGCAGAAATACCAGGCACAATGATGTCTAGAACCATGGCAGGTGGCAGAATAGGTAGAGCAGTTAAAGGGGCAATGGCTCCTACGCCTTTATTTGGTATTGGCATAAGTAAATCTTTAGGAGAACAAAGTGATTTTTATGTAAATTTATTAAAAGATAAAATGATTGGTGCGTTTGCACCTTACGCAAATGCTTTTGATATGGGCATTGAGTGGACAAAACTAGCTTCTGCAAACATGAGAGGGTTTAGAGCTTATGCTAGAAAACTAGAAGATGATTTTACAAAAGCAGCAGAGGGCATGGGTAAAGGTTTTTCTGATTATAATCTTGTGTCTAATGCAAAACAAATACTAAAAGAATATAGAGAAAAATTACAAATTGATCCTAAAGTAAGTGCATATGCTGACGATGTTAATGCAAATTTAATACCACAACAAGTATCAAGCAAACTTATAAAATTTTTAGAAGAGCAAATAATTAAACCGTTACCAGGAAATGCAACACACACTATGCGTAGTGTGCAGCAAATGAAAGGTATACGTGAACAAATGGATGATTTATTAAAACCATTAGAAGATGCAACCTTAGCTAAAACAACTTACGCAGATGATATAACAAGATTATTTAAAGCGTGGGAAGCAGACATAGGATCTGTTGCTCAAATGGGTTATCCAGAAGTTGCAAAAGCGTTTCAAGCTTATGATAATTTTGTAAGCAAAGGCATGTTGTTGTACGGAACAGATGTTGGTCAATCTATTGCAAATGTAAGTAAGAGAGGGTTTAGCATAAACATTGATGAAAGCACAACGCGTGCTGGACAAGGATTATTCGAAGTTGTAACTAATGCAGCAAAGAGTAAACCTAGAAATGCTTACCCAGAACTAGCAGCCATAAGAAGAATTGTTGGCGATAGAGGTTATCACAACGGTGTAGGAACTTACATAAGAAATGCTTTTCACAAAGCAATATCAGAAGATCAAGGCATAATGAAATTTGATGCAGATGCTTTTAGAGGTGCAATAGGTATTGGACAAGAAGGTAGTGCGCTAAAATCATTAATGAGTGAAGCATTGCCTGGGCCAAAAGTTACTAAATTAAAAATATTTGATCCTAAAACAGGAATATTTAAAGAGTTTGACGATGAGTTATATGAAACAGGAGTAAACAAAGGCATAAAAGATATACTAGGAGAAGAAGTTCCAGAAGGATTATTAAAAGCAGAATCAAGACAATTGCCTACCATAAAAGAACTAGAAGAATTAACTGATATATTAGAAAGATTGTTTGCTGACGGTATACCTAATACTGCAAAGTTCATGATGCGTAGATCTATTATGGGAGGATTCTCAAATGCTATTAGATCTGTAATGCCTACAAAAGCTTTTGGATCAAGAGCTGCTGCAGGAGCAGCCGGTTTTGCAGCTGGGTCCTTGGGCATTGGAGCTTGGAGTATGTTAGGAGCAACTTGGTTAGTCAACTATGGTGGTAAAGTTTTAACAAATCCTGTTTCTATGAGAGTTATGAAAAATGCATTAAACACAAATTTACCAGAAACAGTTAGATTACAAAACATGTTTAGAATTGTTCGTATGTATCCAGAAGAATGGATGCAGTTTGATGCAGATCTTGTAGAAATGGAAACAATGCAAAGAAAACAAAACATGAGACAGCAGGCTGCAGTTACCGCAGGATCTACAACTGAAAGAATAAAAGACGCTATAACAGAAAACATAATACAACCTGGATTAAATTATCTTTCAAACCCTAGCGAAGCTGTAAAAGATATAAGTAATATACCAGGCAACAATAGTATAATGAGAAGACTTTCTAACCCACCACCTCCTGCAGCTGGCAATACATCAACAGAGGCTCCACTTGCACAGGGATACGATACATCAAGAGTTGGGTCATCAATTATGCAAAATCCAACAATGAATTCTGGTGCTGCACAAGCACTATACACAGGTGATACAGATGCAGCTTTAGCTGCTCAATACGGTAATACGCAATACGCTGCAGGAGGTGGGCTAATGGAATTAAATCCAGTTATGAATAATCAAGGTAAATATGTTAAAATGCAAAGTGGTATGAATGACAATCCTTTTACCAAAGGCATAGGTAGTTTGACATGAGTAATATGATGAGAAGAATGGTTAAAGAATCTAATCCTAGAATATCAAAAGAACCCAGACAAGAAACAAATAGAATTATAAATAATGATATACTTGGAAGCATGATTCAAGAAGCAATACCTTCTGGTATTATGGATAGCCCTATTATTACGGGAATTAAAGAAGGTTACAATAAGGTAGAACCTTTTATACCTGAAAAAATAACCCCAGAGGACGGCATAACAGGAGAATTTTATGGATATGAATTACCGAGTGGCCCAGGTATATTAACGTTTGGCGCGGATAGAGGTCTTGATAATTTTTATGGTGGATATAAATTTGAATTTGAAGAAGGCGGCATAGTTGATACACCTCAAATGAAAGAAACGATAAAGAAACAATTAAGTGATGAACAAAAAGATTATTTATATGATTTCATGCTAGACTTTATGATGAAAGAAAAGATGAGAGAACAACAAGAGAACGAAGGCAGAATGCCTCCATTTAATTATTTTGATATGGAAGTATGACAACTAAAGATTTAATTTGGGTTGCAGGAATATTAATTGCAATGGGTTCTACTTGGGGTATGACCTCGCAAAGAATTAATGCAATGGAAAAAGACATGGATCGTATGGAAACAGCAATAATAATGTTATCAAAAATGGATTCTAGGGTTGCAGTGATAGAATCAGAAGTCAAGAATATAAATAAGAAACTTGACAAAATGAATAAATAGGGGCCGCTTGGGGAAAGATGTACGGTATACTATCACTGCTTAAAAAAATGAAAGGAAAAGATGCAATGAAAAGGGCATTAGAAGTTGCACAAAAATTTCCTAACGAAAGATCTGTAAGGGTAATGAAAAATCCTGAGTTTGCAGAATCATCTAGACTGGCTAGTGCACAATCTTTGGACGAAGGTTATGCTAGATATATGAATCCGCACCCTGGAACTTTTATGAATTACGTAAGACACAGAGTAAAAAATCCTAAAACATTTACTGCTATTGCAAATCATTTTAGATTAAATCCAAAAGAAAGAAAAGTTATGGATGATTGGTTTAGAGAAACCGGAGGCGTAGGGTCTTGGAGCAGAGGATTTATGGACTCTATGATACAAGATGCTATTGGTAAGATGGCTAGAAAAAATATGCAACTTCGTCAGTTATCTGACCATGAAAGATATATGATAGCTGTGGCTAGACAAAGAAAACAAGAATCCATGAGAGGGGCAAAAATTATTCCGTTTCCAAAACGTGACTAATATGTTATAAGCTGTAGTGCAAATCGTACAGAAATACGACTACAAAAATTTAAAAAGAAAAGATGGACCTAAAAGGTTGTACTTAACGCCTGATGGTGAATCGTTACCTTCCGTTACCACAATATTATCCAAGACTAAAGATAAGAGTAAATTAGATCAATGGCGTAGACGAGTAGGAGAAAAACAAGCTGAGAAAATTATATCTGATGCAGCCAAAATTGGAACGGCGCTCCACCTATACATAGAACATTATGTGAACAAGCATTCTTACAAGGATCTTACAGATGTGGGCGTGCAAGCTGAGAAAATGGCCCAGGTAATTATTGACGAAGGCCTTAAAGATATTGACGAAGTGTGGGGTTCAGAAGTTCATTTGTATTATCCTGGTAAATACGCTGGTACCACTGACATGGTTGGGTTGTATAAAGGCAGACCTGCTATTATTGATTTTAAACAAAGCAATAAACCAAAGAAAAGAGAATGGGTGCAGGATTACTTAATGCAATTAGCAGCATATGCCCATGCTCATAATAAATTATTTGATACTGATATAGACCAAGGTGTTGTGTTGATGTGTTCTAGAGATTTTACTTTCCAAAGATTTGAATTAGAAGGAGAAAATTTTGTAAGAGCCGGTGATGCATTTATGAAAAAACTTGATTTGTATAATCAAAGCATGCTCTAAATCCATTTAGACAATTCTTCTCCACTTATTTCTTTTGCTATATTAACTTTATTTCTAAGTGACTGTATTATTTTTTCGTCTACAGTTTTTTTAGCAACTAAATCAATATATAAAACAGGATTCTTTTGCCCTATACGGTGTGCCCTGTCTTCTGACTGTATTCTTTTTTCTAAATCATAGTTATTAGAATAATATATAACTGTGCTGGCAGCTGTTAGTGTAATACCATAGCCACCTGTTTGCGTGTTACCTATGAAAAATCTGCAATCATTCATTTTATTTTGAAAATCATAAATGCAACGTTGTCTGTCTTCTGCCTTAGTTGCACCATAATAAGTACAATAAGAAGTAGGTCCGTATTCTTCTTTTATAGCTTTTTCTATTCTTAATATGTCATGCACATAATTTGCCCATATTATAGCTTTGCCAGAAGTTTCGCCTAATATTTGCATTAGCTCGTCTAATCTAGAATTTTTTAAATTTATTATTTCACCTTGATCTGTTTTCATGTGCCCACAAGTTATTTGATGTAGTTTAATTAATTGTGTCAACACATTAAGTGCAGTAGCAGATTGACCTTGCAGCACAGTTGTTGCACTTGTTTTCATATCTGCGTACGCTTTTTGTTGTTCTTCGCTAAGTTCTATCTCTCTTTTTATAAAAGACTTTTCTGGTAAATCTAAGCAATCTTTTTTTAATATTCTATAAGAGTGTGGTGCAACCGTATCACCTAAATGTTTTAGATTCCTAAACTTAACTATCTTTTGGTATTTGTGTGTGCCCCCAGCTGCGTTAGCTGTTATCATAACTGCATATCTAGTTCTAAATGCATAAAAGCTAGACTGCCCTAGGATCTCGGGGTCAAGAAAATCCATTTGTGACCACAAATCCATAGGAGATTGTGTTACAGGAGAACCTGTTAATATTCTTTTGTACTTTGCTTCCTTGCCAAGACCTAATATATTTTTTGTTCTTTTTGCTTGTGGATTTTTTATGGTAGTGCTCTCGTCAATTATCATCATTGACTTACCAATTAAAAACAATCTTGCTGCATCTACACCTTTTTTTGTAGACAATGCTTCTACGTTCATAATAAATATTTTAAATTTAAAATTATTTACGTCTCTTATTTGTTTTAATTGTAATTTATATTTTTCTGTTAGGTTAGGCTTCCATGCTAATACTTCTTTTTCTATATAATCGGGTACATGAACTGGTATCTCTGAGTCGACCCAGTTCATATATGTACCCTTTGGAGCAACTACTAATAATCTATCTATTCTACCTTTGTTGTATAAAATGCAAGCATTATCTAACGCTATTTTAGTTTTTCCTGTGCCCATTTCTGCAAAAATAGCAAATGCTTTTTTATTCCAACATCTTTTTAATGCATCTTTCTGATGCTCAAAAGGCTTCGTCTTAAATTTATACATATTTCTTTCTTTATTCTTGAAATGCATTATATCATATGATATAATATAATCAAGAAATAAAAAATATGACAGTTTACATACCACAGTTGATGGACTACAATGTCCGATCTGCAGAAAAGTTTGGCGATTTAGAAGTCATGCTACCAGACAGAAAACAAATGATAATGTCCTCTGGACCTTTGACTTTTGAGTTAAAGAAAAAGTTATCCACATTTAATGATAACGACTACTTGCTTTTAATTGGTGATCCTGCTATCATTGCACTATGTGGAGCAATAGCTGCACAAGTTAACAACGGTAGATTTAAAGTGCTTAAATGGGACCGCAACGAAAAACAATATTATGATTTAGAAATAGACTTGAGGTAAAATGAGTGAGTTATTAAAACAAATGTTGGAGGACGTAAAAGATCTTCCAGAAAATAGATTAGAAAAGATTGGTGCAGTTGCTACAGATATATCTGAAACAGAAAAAGAAATTGCAGATCTTAAACACAAATTAAAAAAGAAAGAAGAATATATAACCAGGTTATCAGAAGAAGTATTACCTACTTTATTTTCTGAAGTTGGTTTATCAGAATTAAAACTTGCGGATGGTCGTAAGTTATCAGTTTCCGAGTATTTTAGAGCTTCTATTAAAGTAGAAAATAGACCTCTTGCAC
>TARA_R100001460_G_scaffold2478_2_pt1 | contig 16708 bp, 13 predicted proteins | sample TARA_R100001460 | Tara Oceans TARA_R100001460 (sample SAMEA2622190) | marine metagenome | biome: marine biome (ENVO:00000447); feature: surface water layer (ENVO:00002042); material: "saline water (ENVO:00002010), including plankton (ENVO:xxxxxxxx)" | depth 5 m | reverse complement strand
AGAAGCATTAAATCCTGTAGAGCTTGAGGCTTTCAAGAAAAAGTACGATGAGTATAGGAGAAGAAAGGGACTAAGCGGTAAAGATAGAACCAAACTACCTCCTCTAGACTTTAGTAATAAAAAAGAACTAGGTAAGTACTACGGAGGTCTTAAGCTATCGGAGTTTGTTACTATGGTACTATCTGATGAGGTATTGCAAGCAGAGCTTGATAAAGTAATGCCTACGTTAGAAGGAGCAGCTGCTGCATCTGAAAAGAGTTTGTTTAGAGAACTACTAGATGCTATTAAAGAAATTCTTGAAGGTCTTACAGGAGTTAGCCTGTCTAAGTATACTGTCGAGCAAGCAATGACTATTGTCACTCAAGGTATGGATACAAAAGTTCAAGGTAATCCTGGGTCTACTGCATCTACAGATACTACTAATGATAGTGCTAAAGAATTTGCTAAAAAGTTTGCGCCTAAGATAAATCTTAAAATAAAGGGAGATAAGAATAAAGATTTATTACCAGGAAGTGAAGCCTCTAATGTGTTTGACTCTAATCCTAAACTAGCCAATCAAGTATATGGAGCTTTAGGACTTACTGTTGTGAACGAGTCTTCTACTAACATAGCTTCTACAATTTATGAGTTGATCCCAGATATTACAGAAAGCAAAATTGATGAAATATATAATAACTATGTTTCACTAATAGGAAAAGCCAGAAAGGATAAAGAAATATCTAAAGATGCTTTCAAAAAATTATTGAGAAAGTACCAAGTCTTTAACTACAAGGATACCTACATATTTGGGCAGTATGATGTGGACAATGGACTATTTGTAACTAGAATAAACTCATCTCCTACTTCTAAAGAGCTACTAGCTGAAGCTTTACCTACATTAGTAAAGCAAGGGATTGATTTTGCATCGTTTGTGCCTAAGGATGTAGCTCAGAAATATAAGAGAAGTGGGTACTCTCTAAGTAAAGAAGGTTTTGCCTATAACTTTAAGGGGGAAGATATGGTTAAATACCTAGCTGTTTCTAATCCAAACATATCTCTAAAAGTCTTTGGTAAAACTTTAGAAGAAATCTCTGCTAAAGAAATAAAAGACTTTAGCAAGGATCAGACACTAAGCTATAAACCAGTGGAGATAAAAGGAGAGCTAATAGAAAAGGCAGGTAATGATTTATCTAAGATACTAGAAACATACCTTAATCAATTTGGTATAGTAGTAAAGGATGTAAGTACTATAAAAAATGCTCTAAATATTGATGAATTAGGATTTGCTGATATCTTGTCTAAAGTTGCTTATGTAGAAAACAACAAGGATCTTCCTCCTATTGCAGGAGAGTTTATTGCCTACATGATGCAGTATAACCCTCTAGTATCTGAGATAATAAAAGAGCTATCACAAACAGAAAACTATAAAAAATTAGACAAGTCAGAGTATTTTAAAATTGTAGGAGGATTAATCTCTGATGATCTACAAAATAAACTAGATGAAAATTATTCTCAGTCTTTACTACAAAAGTTAAAGCAGTTAATACAAGAGTTTTTCAGCCTACTAAGAGGTACTCGTATAGATTTAATAAACAAGAATGTAGGTATCATTTCTAACAATATTCTACAACAAAATAAAAAGCTAATTACAGCTTCTTTGTATAAGCCTGGAGCTTATGGAAAGCCTACTAAACAAGTTAGTTTAAAAGAGGCAATGGCTTCTGATAAATTTGGTTCTTCTATCATCAACAAGTTAGCTAAGGAAGGCTTTATATTAACAGGTTCTACCTCTCTAGGAGAACAAGGTACTATACAAAGACCAGATGAAAATCTACTGCATGATATTGACTGGGTAAGTCCTTTTAATAGAGAAAAGACTGCTGAAAAGTTTTTAAAACAGTATCCAGATGCTATAAAAATTAGAGACATACAAGGAGATAGTTTTGTTACAGATACTTGGATTATATCCCCTGAAGGATATAGTATAAAAAATCTAAACAAACAATCTGATTACAATATAATTACTTCTTACGATGTTGTTGATAACAAAGGAAATATTGCAGGTACATACAGACTAGAAAAAAAGGCTAAACAAAAAAGAAAAGAAGAAGTTGTATCAGGAGTTGAAGCTAAAGTTATAGACTTCTTCTCTTATGATGACTTCAATCAATTAACGCCTTTTGTAAAAGATAATGTGGAGCTTGCTAATTGGAAAGAAATTTTTAAAGCCAAGCTGCAGTTTGGAAGATATAAAGATATTTGGGACTTCAATAGATTTATACCTAATGAAAATCTTTCTGAAATAACTCCACAACAAAAGCAAATAGCTCAACAAAGATATTCTGACTATGTAGCTCAGACTGGGAAACAAGATATAGAAGGGTTTAAAGACTTTGTCAGAGAACCAGCCCAGCAAAGAGATAGTTTACCAACTTCAAATACTGTAGATTTGGGGGTAGATATAGTAGATTTCTTAAAACAACTAAGCCCAGAAGAGCGTAAGTTCTATAACAAGCTATTCCAAGAAGGACAGTTCACAGTAAAATGTAGAAAATAATGAGTAAGAAATGCAGCATAGACCATAAGAAGCCAACACTAGCCCGACTAATGCACAAGTTTGGGGATGTAAGAGGCTTTTCTATCTATTATAAAGAAAGTGCTAAGAATGGCCAACTAGACGATTGGATAGAAAATAAGTACTTGAAGGAGTATAATGATGCTACAGTAAACTCAAGAAATAAATATAAGACCCACCCAGAATCTGCTAGGGGGTATAGCGCACAAACAGAAGCCATAGAAGAAGCTCTTGGCCTAGCTAGCTGGACTGCTAAAGGAGGTTTAAATAAACGCTCTTACGATGAGTCTAACTCTGATCGTAAGATTAATGACTCTCTGCTAAAGGCTAGACAATACTTAGTAGAAGAAGGATTACAAGATCAATATGAAGCTGTAAAAGGTTTAGCCAAAACTAGAGGAAAGCTACAGGTAAGGATTAGGCCTAGACAAGATTCCGACTTCTTAGTAGAAAACGCTAATGTACCTTTTGTAGATGAGCTAAGACGCCGTGCTCAAGCCCTTACTAGAGAAAATCAGAATCTTACTAATAAAAGAAAATCTGAAGGCATTACTGAAGCTGAAGAACGAAAGATTATTGCTAGACAACAAGTCCTAAATAACGAGCTAGAACAAATTGATCAAGAGATTTATAATTTTCATAAAAGCTTCAACATCAATAATTTGATGAAACAACTAGATGAAGATCATGCTTTTATGGAGGACTTTTTATCTCAGGAAGAGTTTGAATCTGATGAGTTTTATGAGAAGGTACGTCAGGCTGTAGATAAGTTAGAGGTCTGGGAAGCTGCATCTCAAGCTCCTATCCAGGGGGTACACCCATTTCTTGATGAAGCAGAAGTAAAAAATGAGAATGCAGTAAAAGAAGTTACTAGTAAATCAAGAGACTTCTATTTAAGATATGCTGACGCTATTGCTGAGAGAAGAAACACTGCTATTGTAGAATTTACTCGAGAGCATACTATTAGCGATAACATGAGTGATCAAGAAATCTTGTCTATTGTTGAAGATATGACGGGTTTAAGAGCTGGTGTTTTAAACCTTGGACAGGCTGAACAGCCTTTACTACAAGGTGTATTTGCTGCTGTTACAAAGGCTAACCTAAAGTTTCAGCAACAAGCAGACACAGATTTACAAAGATTGTCTGAGCTGGCTAAGAATATATCTCAAGATACCCTTGACGCTATGTATCAAAAAGATGCTCAAGGTAGACATACTGGTAGACTAGTAAACCCATACTCTCTAGAATACTATAATGAAAGACAGGGTGTAATCTCTGCAGTAGCAGATGCTAGGGCTGAGTTAGACTCTCTACCTGAGGATACTCCTGATGTTGTCTTTAATACAGTAAAGAAAAAACTACAAAACGCTTTTAAAAAGCAGGCTGCTTGGTATAAAAAGAATCAAATGAGTCTTAGTCCTGTAGGTATTATTGCAGATGAAGATACCACGGATGGTACTCTACCTGCTGAATATCTAGACGATAGAGCTGTAGATGATGATAGTGAAACCAAGATAAGAGAACAACTAGTAGAAAGAGTAGGAGAAAGACAGACTAATAATATTATCAAGAATATAAAGAAGAGGACTATACAGTTCCAAGCTGCGAGAGATGCTTACTATCTTGACCTGCTAGGTTCTCGTTCCCCCGAACAAGGACTTGATGAATATAGCAAACAGCTATTCGAGTTTTGGCTTGAGCAAAATTCTCCATATAAAATACTAGAGCCGGGAAGAAAGCTAACCTCCTTCAAGGATATAGATGGATTCACTCAGAAATCATATGCTAAGTATAAGTATGTATCTGCCATACCTAATCCAAATGAAGAAAGATTCTACGACCAGAACTACCAGGCTGTACTAGCTGATCCAAATGCTGCAGAACTATATGATATGTTCCGTACGTTTATGGCAGAAGGTAGAGATATGCTAGGAGATGTTGACGGATTTTTAACAGGTCTGTCTATTCCGCTTCTTGAAGAATCTCTACGTAAGCAGATGTTCCAAGAACAAGGCCTGATGGCAGCAAGAAGTTTTCTAACAGACTCAATTATAAAAAGTCTACGAGAAGCATCTAGCTCTAGCAACCAAAACCAAAGAATCAATCCTGCTACAAACAGGGAGACTAAGGTTATTAATGTATCTAATCTTTCTCAAAATATTATCTCTAAACAAGTAAAGGTTAGACAAGAGGAACTAATTGATGAGTATAAGCAGAATAATCCAGGTAAGCCTATTACACTGGAGCTAAAAAGAGAACTCAAAAAAGACGCACTCGATGATGTATACCGTAAATCTGCTACCAACATTATTGGAGCAATGGCATACTATAGAGTAAACTCTCTAATGGCAGGTAATCGCCGTGTACTAGAGCCTCACATGGCTATCATTAAGAACTTTGTAGCTGAGCAAATGGTAGAGGAAAAGACTCTGGGTATAGTAGATAAGGTAAAACAAGTTACAGGTAAGCCTACAACTAAAGAAAAACAACAGGCTAACAATATGATAAAGGCGCTTGACCATTATCTAGATGAGAGCTTGTATGGAATTTCTACAAAGAAAAAAGGCGCTACTTTAGGTAAAGTACTTACCTCAGAAGAAAAGCAGAGAGCAGAGTCTATAAAAACTAGACTTGAAGAAATTAATGAGCAGTTAGATAAGCTAAAGAAAAAACTAGCTACAGGAGAATATTTAACTGGAGAAGAGGAAGCTCTGTATGATAGACTAGAAGAGCGTAAGAATTTTCTAGAAAAAGAGTTTGAAAATATAGGAGGGGAGATATCAGCAACGAAAGCTGCAGACGGCTTGTTAAGATTAACACAAGCACTTGGTATTGGTTTTTCCGTGCCGTCAGCCGTTGCTAACACTGGGTTCGGATATATAGCCAATATGATTGAAGCAGGTAGGGGAAGAGATTACAATGTTCGTAACCTACAAAGATCGTATGCAATGACTATGGGCTCTGTATCTACATCACCTGAAACATATTCAGGGGATAGAGTAGCTACAAAGAATACAATTACTGAACTTTCTAAAAAGTACGCCATTGGTACTCCACCTGTAGAGCAGAGACCACAAACCAACTATAGAAAGTTTGGTAAGAAAAATATCTTTGGAAGAGTTAAGTCTGGTAAGAGTCTGGAAGAAAGAGCTTACGTAATGATGGAGAAGACTGAGTACATAAACCAAGCTACTCAGATGGCAGCCATAATGCTTTCTACTAAAGTCATTATGAAAGATGGTACTGAAACTAATCTTCTAGAAGTCTACAATAACTCAGACCTATCTATAGATGATGTTACTCAGTATAAAATTTATGGTGGAGATAACTTTAGAGACTTTGAGGAATTACAGTTTATTGTCTACGTCAAGAATGTAATCCACAGAACTCATGGTGACTATGAGAATAAAATCATGTTCAAGAATAATCTACTGGGTAGGGCTCTATCCCAGTATAGAACTTGGATGTATAGAACTGTAGCTGATAGATTTGATATTGAACGCTATGATGGTATTGGAGGTTACACAACTAAAGGCCGCTATCGCTCAGCTGTACCAATGGGAGTAATGCCATTCTTTAATGCGCTTATTCCTCCGGTAATCTTTGCTCGTACTAAAGATCAGAAAAAGAAAAAAGAGGTGTCTATGAAAAATAAGGCAGGTACTACTTTAAGAAATACCCTGTCTACTACTAAGACATTTGCTTCATCTTTCCTTAGAAACCCTTTCAAGTTCAATAAGATCATGAAGGAAAAGCTACAGGATGAGTATGAAAAAGTAGATGCAGAAAACATTGCCGCAGCATACACTGAATGGATAGCATATCTTACAATTTCTCTAATGAGTAAGTTATTAATACTCTGGGCTAACTCTGCACTAGACGATGAGGATGAACTTACTGCACAGAAAGGAGCAGTAATCTTTGCACTAAATATGCTAAAGAGATTTGAAAACGACCTTGGGTTCTATGTAAACCCACTAGAAGCTAGCCGTCTTGTAGATAATCCTATACCTGCGTATTACTTGCAGGAAAAAGGAACTAGACTATTTGATTCTATTGGAAGAATCTTTGATGACAGACCAATGGAAATTCAGTCTGGTATTTATGAAGGTTGGAACTGGATAGGAAGAGATGCTTTAAAAGTTATTCCAGGCGCAATCGGAGTAGATAAAATTTACCGTAACATAACTGCAGATCTAGCAACAGGTAAGAAGGTTGAAGATGACTACAGCGTATTTTCTAGAGGAGACATCTACGACAAGGCATTAGGTATAGATAAAAAAGAGGACTAAAATAAGTCCTCTTCCTCGTCTCTCTTAATCAACAGTCTGGGCCTAGTAGACTTTGCATCAGCTGCGTCAGTCATACGTTGACTCATATCATCAGTATCTATCTGAGTATTCTTAACGGGCTTACCGTTAAAGATGTATCCTTTCTTTAAATGCTTCATATTTAATAGTTTGGGGTATAAAACTCTCCAGAGGTATCTCTTAGCATTACGTCAATCTCTGTTCTATTGTACACTGTCTTAGAGCTAAACTCTGCAGGTACAGTTTCAAAACACATGAGTATATTCTTATCAACTCTACCATCAGTGCTTATTGCAGCAAGTCCTTTTACTCTTTCTATAGCATCAACAGAATGAAACTCTGATTCTGTTAGTATAATATAATTATCCATTATTCAGGTACATCAGTTGTGAATGTAGGAGAGTTTACACCAGTACCGTCACTAGTTCCAGTAGTATCTGTAAAGTCATCCTCAAATCTATAATAAAGTTCTAGGTTAGTAGCAGAGAAGTTGGACCCACCTAGAGTCAAATCAGTAGGAACTCCGCTATTATAAATCTCACTAATACCACTTGCGGAAAGAGCTTCTCTAAAGAAAGCAAATTCATCCATTTCTCCACCGTAAAAAGCAGTTGGAGATGTGTTAGTTGTATCCATATATCCTATATTAAACTGTCCACTAGCACCAAAATCAGCACCATCTTGTTCAGATCCCGTTATTCCGCCATTACCAAGAACAGTTTGAGTAGCTATTGCTGAACCATTTACATAAATATCAACTGTACCAGCATCACTATCTCCAACTCTTGTCCAAACAAATGCTATATGTGTCCAACTACTAGCGGGTCCGTCAGCAAATATTGTAGAAGTTGAGGCTTCAGTATGGGTATCGCCACCAATAGCAAACTGAAAAGTTAATTTGCCAGTATTACCTGTAGTTATGGATATGAGAAAAATCGGTGAAAAAGATGGTAAACTACCAAGAAAGGTACTAGTCGCTGTAGGTATACCATCGGCAGGTTTAACCCACATGCTAAAAGTAAAAGACCCTCTTACAGCGGCATCTACACCATAACCTGTGTCTATCCCTTGGTTAGTTCCATTAAAGGTGACCGACTTAGTGTTTGTAAATCTCTCTATAAGTTTTTCGAGAGTTAATAGTTTGCCTAATCCTAACATTGTTATCTACGATCTTGAGCACTTGTTCCATAATAGTAAGCAAAGATGTTACCGATAACAACTCCTTCGATCATACCCATAAGGTGAACAAATAGGTCATTATCAGTAACGCCTTCTACATATACCACAGCATAAATTAGAAATACAAAAGATGCTAGGCCTATAAGACCTGTAATAAACATCATCCAGTCTTGCTTGCCTGCTTTCTTAACTTCTACCTCTCTCATACGGGCAGAGTCTCTATCAGCTACTTCTAGCTCATACATCTCTTTTACCATAGATTGGGCAGCAGCTCTGTCTTCAGAACTCAGGTCAGGAGTCTTGTCAATAATCTTTTTGACTATTCCAAGTGCACCTGCCTCTGGCAAAAAGTCTCCAACAGTATCTAAAATATCTGGAGCTTTGTCTTTTAGCCACTTACCTAGCTTTGTATCTTTAAATTTCTTCTTAGCCATAGACTACAAAGTTACCATAAAATGCGGTATTCTCCACCATTTGACTTCTCTAATATAGAATTAGCTTGGTCAAAGTTTGGACATTTCCAATCTATTTTCTTATAGCTAGCATATGCTGGATGCACAAACTCAAGAACATTGCAGTTCTTTATCAAAGGCTTGTACGCTTTAGCATGTCCACCCCATAGCATAAAGATGCAATCAGGTCTGTGCTCAGCTATAGTCTTCAACACACCTTCAGTAAACTTCTTCCAATACTTTGTATGAGAACCAGCTCGTCCTCTCTCTACAGTCAGAGCTGTATTAAGCATAAGCACTCCTTGCTCAGCCCAAGACTTCATAGACAGATCAAGCACAAAGTGAGAATGGCCAATAGCACCACTATGATGATAGTCCTCTATCTTTTTTAAAGATGGACTTACTTTTACATTACTAGGACTCCAGGTATTAGCAAACGCTAGACCTGTAGCAGAACCATCGTGGTACGGGTCCTGACCTAGTATTACTACTCTTAGATCTTCCCAAGGGGTTTCTCTAAAAGCACGGAAAATATTCTTCTTACTTGGGTAGATAGTTTTCTGGGCCGACTCGCTCTTAATCTTATTAACAAGCTTATCAGCATACTCAGAAGAAAGAAGGTCAGCTAAAGCAGCTGACCATCCATCTCCGAGTTGTTTATTCCAAAACTCAGTTTTCATTCATTAAACATTTTATTAGGAGATAAAGAAGTAGCCTTGCTCTTAGCCCGTAAATAATCCTTCAAGTCTGGAGTTATTATATCATATCTGGGATTCCAGATAGACCATAACTCCTGCTCTTTAGATAGGCTAATACCAAGATTTTTTTCTTTTAACTCTCTTAGTTTATCACTCTTTTTAAATACATGGTGTAGTACTCTGTTATCTTCCATAACTCCAAACTTAAAACAAGATCCTTTGGAGATAAGATCAAACGAAGAGTATTTACCCTGCTTAAAAGCTTCATAAGCATTCTTATATTTTTCATTAATACTAAAGACTTTAACACCAAAGAAAGTATCTACTATGTCGTAGCTGTTTACAAAGTTGTCTCTGTCTTCTAAGTACTTTTCAAATACATTAAAATGATTATCCTGCTTGTTACTATGTATAATAAATAGATGATCCTTCTTATACTTCATTACGTCTTCGTCGTACATATAAGCATTGATAAGTCTATTCTTAAACACTTCGGCAGGTATTTCTAACATTGGAAGAAGAAATACACTACAAGTATTTATATTACTATATTTCGAACTCATGGGTTTCTCCTGCTTCTATATAATCCATACTATGATCCCACTTATCATGTGTTGTATGATAAGCAAGAAGGTCAAAAGCATCGCTTACACCCTTGTAAGTTCTACCATTAACCTCAAAAGAATCGAAATTAGTTGGAATCGTATAAACTTCAGGAGAAAAGAATGTGTTTGAATCGAGAACAAGAAGCTGAGGGTCTAGTACAGTATAACCAGGTAAGCACTCTTCCATCAAAGCTATCGTGTAGAAAGCTAGCTGAAAGTCATAACGATACCTAAGTATTGAACTCTTGAAGCCTAGAAACTGGCTAGTAGTTTTAATATCGACTACCCGCATTGTCTTAGCCTCATGATCAATATGTACAATATCTATCTCACCCTTACAGTTAAACCCTTTATAAAGAAAGGTAACAACATGTTTGAACTTATTATCCTTAGACAGATACTTAACCATACTAGGGTTTGATTCAACCATGATTGCAAGAGACTGAGCTTTATCATAGTCTTCCTGAGAGATAATAATTCTATCTCCAGTAGACGCAATAAAGTCTAGATAGTCAGAGCCCAATGCCTTAAGTTTATTGTAGGCAGTCTCTGCTTTCCACTTAGTCTGGTAGCCTGCTTCCATACGTATCTCATCTACAAGTGTAGCTTCAATACTATCAAAGTCAGCAACTCCTCTAGCGGCATACAGTGCTTCAACAACCTCCTTGACTTTATCTGTAGGCATATCAACATCGCAGATAATATACTTATCATCTATTTCTTCAGGACTCATTAACAAGACATCCTCTACAAACTGACCAAAAGTAAAATAGGACTTCTCCTCTCTTTCTTCTTGATGCATGTACAACTTAGGATGTACAAGTATCTTCTTTAGGCGGGATTGATTAACCGCGTCTATCTTTCTATAATCACTCATCAGTGTTGTATTTTATTTCATAAACTAATTTTCTCTGCTCAAAATTCTTAACATAGTGAACAGAGTACGCCGTACTATTGAGATACTCTACAGTATCATCAGGTAGTACACCTGCCTTGACTAGACCGTCGTTCAAAGACTTTAACCATATGAACGCAAGGTTGTCAAGATCCCAGTTAGGTTTATACCTATCATGGGGAGGTTTCCAGGTAATGTTTCCTTTAACCATTCTAACAGATCCATAATTAATTGGGACATAGATTCGCAGATGCGTACCCACAGGAGCCGGAACTTCCAGCCCTGTAGGTATATGTGCATCTACAAAATCATGAATCTGTCGAATAGTCTTCTCTCGAACGAAATGATTAATGCCCGCATAAATCTTGTTGTAACCAAGCTTCATGCTTTTAGTCTTAGAAATCTTTACGTGAGAAGGAAACTTAGGAAGAACGATTTTAGTTTTCTTCCGAGCCATACAGACTATAAACTCTACCATCGGTGCGTCCCATCAACTCCTCCGGATCAATCTCAATAATATTATTGAAGATAGATTGAATACTAGATTCGGTAATCTCGGTAGGAATTAGGTATTCATCGGAACATTCAGTAGTGTTTATATTCTTTAACATTGCCGCAATCTCGCTAGCAGTGATAGTCTGATAGTCATGTTCGAAAGTCTTGGTTGGTACACCAATGATCTTTCCTTGATCGTCATACTTAGCTACACCAACAGCCATGTATTCTTTGACACGCATTTTACCACGGTCAGCATAAGGAATAGCACGAACATTCATTGGGTTAACAAGACAGATCAAACCAGAATTACCAAAGTAGTTCTTAGTCAACCAGTTCTCACCAGCTACATGTAGACCTCTAGAACACTCATTACGAGGGTTGCTATCGATCTGAGACTCAGGTAAACTTACAGGCTTACCAAACTCAATATGAGTACGACGAGAGTAATGGTCAGTGTATACAACCTTTTGACCACTGTTCTCAAAGACATCTACAAGCTCAGCAACGTTACCAATAAAGGAACCGCCGTCTGTACCGCCTTCAGAGTATCCTGTATCCTCATCATGAACCTCGAACTTACCATCGTAATTACGAGAGATATTCATGTTGCTGATATCAAGACCCATACCTTTCCATACAGGTAGAGATGCATAGATAAAGTCATGAAGGTTGATGTCACTTACCATAGCATCTTTCTTGTCAGCGTTACGATAAACAACCAAGTAACCTTTATCGGTTAGCTTGATACCATGCTTATCGCAGAACTCGAACAAACGATCTCTGGTATCTGGATTAGGGTTAAGACAAGCAAGGCTCCAGAACTTCATCAAAGCAGAAGTATCTTTCTCATTACCCTTACGAGCCATAAACTCTCGTACTACAGTTTCAGGCATTGCTATATCTATACCTCTAGCATAGACACGGTTGCCTTTGACTTCTAGATACTCATGACCATTCTGACGAATGTCTGTCATAAGTTCTATAATGTCTCGTTCTTCTTCGACCTTAGCATGTAATTCAAGAGCCTGAGAGATTTGAGACTCAGCAGAGTAGCTGAATATTTCAGCTACTTCTACCAAGTTTAGATCCTCAGAGTCCTGTAATTTGCTAAGAGCAGATTCAGTTTCTTCACCATTGGTGAAAGTCTTTTGGAAGGTAGTCCCTTCCACGACGGCAATCAAAGTATTGCCACTTCTAAAATACTGCATAGTATTACAGATTATTGATTAATAAATAAGATTTAATTTTACGATACTTAAGAGCCACAGGGCGATTTGGAAACATCCTACATGCAATGATTACTTTAGCATCAGTATTATGTGCTCCTAGTCTATTACATGTATTCTCCAAAATAACATGATCCTTGTACCAAGACCTAAGAGCTGGAAACTTATCCATCTTCAGTTCCTTACCTTGAAGTTCAAAGATCTTAAGTAAGTGATCTATGAACTCTTTCGGCAACCTCCTCATATAGTCTCTAGAATATTTAGCATGTTGATGATACGGAATCTCACTAGGCTTCCTGAAGACAGAATGGATATTCCACAGATCCACTAATTTACCAAATTTACTGAAGAAAACAAAGGATTCAAGTATCTCATTTTCAGATAAATACCAGTTATTTAGGCTGATGATATTCTCATTCTGTTCCTCCAAGATCTCCATGACCTCAGCATCTTTTTTAGCTACCGAGATGAGCTTTATTCCAGCCCTAGCATGAAAGTTTTGGAGCATCCTATAGGTACACTTAAGAGCAAGATCGTCACTTCTAGTAGACCATATTACAAGATGCTTAGACTTGAGCTCATCTATCTTACTCTTTTCAAGGTCAGCAGTAACATGTATGTTTTCAAGCTGGCCCCAGCTAGTAGTCTCAGTCTCACGATAGTTCTTGTATCTGATCTCACCAGATCCTACAACTACACGAGAAATACTAGCCTTAGCTTTCTTCTCAAAGTCATCAGGTACTTCGATCTCAGAATACTTGTAGTCAAAGAACAACTCAAAGTTCTCCTCTGCCCACTTCTGATGCCACTGTATCTGTTGTCTCCAAGTTGCCTTAGGAACAGCTTTGAGTTGTAACATATACTTGTAGTCAGCAAGCTTTAACTGATCACGGTTGTCTACAAATAAATCTGCATAGGGTGATATAAACTGAGAGATCCATCTGTTCTTTCTAGGATCAGAGGGCTCATCCATAAGGATTCTCTTCGTATGTTGATGACGACTTGTAGTAGTAGTCTTACGATACCTGTCAGCCACATTGTACCAGTTGCAAGATATGTTCCTACCATTCTGAAGCCTTCTAAGATTGGACACAACTCTAGCAAACATGGAGCCTATAACAGTAGAACTATAATACTCTTTCTTCAAACACTTACTACTCAGATAAGGGTTAGGCCCATAAGTAATTCCAGAAATATCTACCTGATTTGCTAAGAACTCGGGTAACACCAAAGAGTAAGAGTCGCTAAACCTTACTTGAACATTACCAGTCTTAGCATCGATATACGCTTGTAGATCATCTATCTCCTTAGTCTTAGGAGTAGCCAGGTCTATGAGCTCTTTCTCTGCTGCAGCAATCTTATTTCTAATCTTACTAACAGCATCATCAGTGTAACGAATATCTTCACGAGTAAAGATTACAGGTAGATCCCCAATCTCAAATATAAGTGCTATAGGTATGTCTATCTCAGTCTTACCTATCGCTTCCCAGTTAATAGGATAAGCTACATTGCCGATAACAAGATGCATAGCCTTCAAAGTACAGCTAGGCTTTACTTGAAAGTTTCTGCCCTTGTATACAACAAAGTCTTCGTTTAGTGAGTCAAGCTTACCGCCATAGTGCACATTGTCGAAGTAAGTCAGCTGTTGTTCAGTCTTACGAACAAACTTATCCTGCTCATCCCAGTTGTCTTTCAGGTAGATTTTAATCTGAGTACCATTACGCTTGTCTGTAGGATAGAAATCCATAAGAGCAAGGGTAGGAGCATCAGTAGTTTTGTGCAACATGTATCTGTACTCTGTTCCATCGAACCTAGTACGGATGTGCACAACATCAGTATAACCAAGACCAGACTTAGAGCCCATACCAAAGGCACCGATCTGATCATTAGTTTCTTCTTTAGTAGAAGTCAAATACTTCATGAAGATATTCTTGCACCTATCTTCCGATAGACCTACACCGAAATCTTCACAAGCCCAGTACCAACCAGACTGATCTTCTTCTAAAGTAACATAAACAGGAGTGTTGACCCCAGCTTCTATGTGAGAGTCGAAGCAGTTGCTTACATACTCTCTAATCAAAGAGGCAATAGGATCTCTGTACGGAGACTGTAGCAAGTCCCACATCTTGTGGAGTTTATCTTGCGCTAGTTCCGCTTTAATAGATGTCATCTGCATGTTCGTCTTTACGTCCACTGCAGCTGACGAGGATTGTAGTTTCATATCAGTAACTTTTGTAAAACACTATTAGCATTATACTTACCGTGTGTTTTAATCAGATCACTGAAATCCTTAGACTTGTAGTTGTCAGGTATTTCAATCTGAGTTAGATTAAACTCAGACGCTATCTTTTTACCTAAAGTTCTACCAGGGTTATTAGGATTATCAAAGTCATTGTCGTATAGGACATAGACTTTATCAAACCTATCTTTTAATTGTTGAACGACATGTTGCTTAGGTTTCATAGCTTCGCCTTGTAGGGCTACAGCATTCATACCTGCAACATTTACGATACTCATTGTATCTTTTCTAGATGATGTGATGATCAAATGATCACCTGTCTCAGGGAGCTGAGACCAACCCTCCCATACGGATTGGTTGTTATTACTTATCCATTTTCGTTCTTCACTAAAAGGCTGATAAATCTTGAAGGTCAAGACTTTGTCTTTGAGTTCACGGTAAACATACGAACAATGGTCCGCCTTAACAGGATGACCATTGAAAAACATAAAATCAATAGGAGAAACCAAATATCTTTCAAGCGTTGGTTTATTAATTCCGAATTGCGTCCAAAAATCTTTATCACGAGGCTTCCATTTACGAGTTCTTATTCCAATCTCTACCTGCTTTTTCTCTGGAACAGGTACTCTTTTGATGGAAGTTGCAATCTTTTTGAAATCAGCGCCTTGTCTGATTCCAAAATCTCTAGCTATCACTTGTAAAGCTCCGGTAAAATCGGTCCCCATAGACTGAGCTACAAGGGACCAAATGTTACCATACTCGCCACTAGCAAAGTCTCTCCAATAAAGAAACCCTGTCCTCATCGTTACGCCGAACGACGGGACAGAGTCTTCTCTAAGTGGTGATTTATTTGCTACATCTAGCTGAAGTTTTGGAAAATAGTATTTAAGAATGTCATACTCTCCAACATGTCGGAGGATATCTTCTTTATATACTATAGGATCATACAGACTACTGTTTAGATCAAATTCCATTGAGACAAAAAAAGAGCCTAAGATAAGGCTCTATTTTGATTAATCCCAATCGTCGTCATCTGATGTAGTAGACGTAGCTACAGCACCAGATGTCTCTTCAGCAGCAGGGCGTTGGAAGTTTTCGATGTTACTATTACGTAGTCTAGTATCATCTTTAAGAACGCTCATTGGCTCGATAAACGGCACAAAGTTACGAACACTTAGGTAGCGCTTCTCGTAACCATTAGTACCGTAGTTAGTCATTACACGAACTGGCATTGCTAGTCCAGTGTCTTTGACCATCTTCATAACTCCGTCAAGGATAGCTTTCGGATTACCTGAAGGAAGCTGAGCATCATCACCACAGAAACAGTGGGCAATATGCTTAAGCTTTTTCAAGAAACGAATAATATTCTCGTCAGAGTCATCCTCTTTTGGATACCAGAAGGCCATGTTTACTTCTGCTCCGGCTGAATCAGCAAAGAAGATCTTGTAATCAGGAGCATTAGGATTCTCTTTATCGTCCTGCTTTGTACGCTCTAGTCGAGCCTTACAGTTATCAACTACACCAGCAACTCCATTGTTAAAGATTGCTGAATTTGAACCTGCATCATAAGATGCGTCGTTAAGATTGAATGTCTTAGCCATTCTTGTTAAAATTTAAGGATTAATAATTATTAGATGTATAAGATACATCCGACTCATTAGTTTGAGTATCTCCGTTAGAAGAGTACAAAGCTTCTTGAGGGATGTCTAAAATAGAAAGCTGATCTTCATTAGCCTTTTCTTCCAAACTAACTTGGATAGCTTTAGGATCATTGCTTAGCATATCTCCAAAGATAAAGTTGCTATCAGCAGTTTCATCTAAGTTGTATGTCTTTACAAAGTAAGCCCATAGCTTGCTGTCTCTCATAGTCAGACCGCCATATTCTTTCTTAGACTTGACAGTGTAAGCCTGACCCTTAGGTAGTTCCATACCAGTAGTATTAACTACAACTGGAGAAGACTTAGTAAAGTCAAAAGCAATACTGCCTCCGTCTTCCAAACCAAGGGACTCACATGCTTCAGCATTAAGAACCATTACTTTGCTAGTACGAGG
>TARA_R100001460_G_scaffold3002_3_pt1 | contig 16775 bp, 16 predicted proteins | sample TARA_R100001460 | Tara Oceans TARA_R100001460 (sample SAMEA2622190) | marine metagenome | biome: marine biome (ENVO:00000447); feature: surface water layer (ENVO:00002042); material: "saline water (ENVO:00002010), including plankton (ENVO:xxxxxxxx)" | depth 5 m | reverse complement strand
CCTCCTCCATTTGCAGGTGATCCAACGGCTGGTGTTGTTGCTGTTGGTGTCATAGGTAGTTGACCGCTGTATAAAGCATATAGGTCATCTAAATAACTTGTTCGTGTTGGATCAAATTGTATACCTGCATAATCTGGAACATCTGATAATAATTCTTCTCTTGTATCTGTAGTTGTTCTCAGATTAGATGTATCTATACTAGGATCTAGTAAACTTGGATCTACAATAAATGATTCAAAATCTGTTGCCATTACGCCATTCCCCTTTGTCTTAACCTTATAGCCTGTTCTTCAGGACTTAGCAATGCCTGTTCTGATGGTGTCAGGCCTGTCTGTGTTACCGTTGCCTGTTGCACCGGTTGTATCATTGCTGGATCTACGTCTGGTGTTGGTGGCAATGGTGCTTGTGACATGTCATCTACAGGTGGTAAATACTCATCTATATTAATATCAAATTCATCATCAAAAGATAAGTCTCTTAATTCATCTTGTATCTCTAACAATACATCTCTTACTTCTTCAAATGGATTGTCTACACCAATACGTTCTTCAATTTGTCTAAACTCTCTTTGTATGTTTTCTGATGGAAAGAATGGTGTGTATATATCATTGTCTAATCTATTGTATAAATTAATTAGTTGTCTTTCTCTAAACTCAGTTCTAATATTATCCATGTCTGTACCTAAAATATCTGCAGCTTGAATGTTTGAACGCATTTTTTTATCATTATTAAATTTAGCTTTGTTAGCTACAATAAATCTTTCAATAACATCTCTTCCTGTTTTAGGTCCACCTTTTAATAGTGATTCAGACCCTCCAGTAAATAATGCTCTTGCTTCTCTGTTACCTCTTTGATAGTCAGAAATTTTAAAACCCATAGATCTTACAGGATCTATCTTAACTTGTCTGTATCCTAAAAATCCTGTCAACTCATCTGGTAATTCAAAGAATTCACCACGCTCTGATGGTTTGTCAGCTGCTGCTTGATATAATCTTGTAAGTTGTGGATAAGAAAACGGTAACATAGATTTTCCTAAATGTTCAATCATGTTTTTGATTGCAGTTCCTGGTTCATTTTGCATTTGTGCTTCAGTATAAATTTGTCTGCCTTCTCTAGTTTTACCACCTCTTGCAATTAAATCTAATATTGCTTCAGTATAAATTGCTTCTGATATAAATGGTGATGCAAGTTCACCAGCAGCTTCTGCCATACCAGTCATAATACCTTTCATTAATACATCTTCATTTGTTATACCTTGTTGAATATTATTAAGTAAAGTTTGAAAAGGTCTAATAGCTGTATCGTATGCATTACCATGACTAAAATCTATATATTTTAATTCACCTGTTTCTTCGTCTCTAATAGGTATAATTGTAGAATTTTTAGACCATTCAGGTAAAAATTGTTTTAATGCACGTAACTCTTCATTAGTTACATTATATAAACCTTGTGCTCCTTTTTGTATTCCATATGGAGCTGCAGCTAATACAGTTGTCATACCTGCTAATCTTTTTAAACCAATAGATCTTAGTGCAGGATCCTTGATTTCTTTAATAGATCTTTTTGCGATGTTAGTTGTTGTTCTTAATATTTCAGATGGAAACGACATAAACGTTCCAAGTGGTAGACGTCTTAAAGCTCTTACAGTATCTGATACATAAGCATAATTTGGTACAGTGTTTCTTACAATACCAGCTGCTTCTTCTTTTAATTGTCTTTCAGTAAATTCTTTACCTACTTTAGTATATGCACCTCTAAGCCTTTGCATCTCTACAGCATAGTTTGCTATTTTAAATAAGTCATCTTCTGCTGTATATAAATCTTCTGCAAACTTCATACCTGATTTTAATTTTCTACCTGTTCCTGATGTTAATTTTTTCATCATAGACTCTAATGGTTTTCCAATATTTAAATTTTCACCCATACGAGTATCCGTTAATAGATTTTTTATATCTCCTAATTGTACTTGTGAATTTACAACACCAAGTTCTAGTAATTCTCTATATGCTTCGTTAGCTTCAGCTGATTTTTTTCCTACTTGTAATTGACCAAATGCGTCTCTAAATGCTCTGCCCACAACTGCAGGATTTTCAAATAAAATACCATTACCAGCAGAAAAAGCAGTAGCAGAAAATAAATTTCTAAAGTGTGTTTGTGGTGATAAAATTGTTTTTGCAACTTGTGATGCTGCTTTTGGAAATAATACTAAATTTCTGTATCCCCATGTCAATCCTTTTTCAATACCAGTTGCACCTTCTCTAGGTTCAAATAAAAATTTTAAAGTTTTAGTGCTATCCCCTAATCCTTCAGCAATAGCTTTAGTAGTAAACTTACCTGCTAGTGGGTTAATAGTAAACTCATCTTTAAAATATGGTGTCATGTATCTATCTAATTCTACTATTTCTTGATTAGGTAATGCTTCTGCTGCTTCTAATGCGTCATCAAAAAAGAAACCTCTTGATCCACCTGGTGTAGTTGCAGTAGCTGCTTTTTTAATTGCATCATCTTGTTTTGCAATTCGTTCAAACAATTCATTTTTTCTAGCAATGTTAGATAACTTTGTCATGCTGTTATATATAGAAAATCTAGGGTCTTCTATTTCACCAAACAATTTTTTTATAACTGCTCTATCTTTACCAGGTGTTTCAGCTAATAAACGTTCTGGTTTTATGTCATCTGTTACTACTCTTTTAAAAAATTTATCTATCTGTGGTCCTTCTTCTGCTAAAGTTCCTTTTGCAAATTTTATAGGTAAGCCTGGAGGTGCTTTTTGATTTTTTGCAGATTTTATTACAGAATCAACCATGCTTTGTGCTTGAAAGTCTGTTAGGTTTTTACCATTTTCTTTTGCATATCTTTTAAAATATTCTTTCGTGCCTTTAATTGCTTCTTCTGTTGGTGTGTAAGCTAAAAAAGGTAACATAGATTTATCTTCAAATATTCTATAAGTGCTACCTAAATAATCTTTTACTCTTTGACCCATTAATGTTTTTAAAGTTTGTACATCTTTAGGTGCGTTTGATGATGCATTAATTAAATCTACAAATTTTTCTCTTGCACCACCTATTGCTTCAAATATATTTTCTATAGATTCATCTGTTGCACCATTATCTTTTAAAAATTTATGTGTTCTAGCTGCTGCACTGCTTGGAATAGCTTTACTTAATTCACCTTCAAATAAAATATCATTTAATTGTTTATATACATCTGCTTTTCTTTTGTCGGATGATTTATCTAATACAGATTTTACCGTTGGAAACATACTGTCTACTTCAGAATCAATTGTTTTAACCAACTCCATGGCTCTGTTAGTATCAGCCATAGTAGCACCTTTTTCTGCCATCTTAGCTTCAAATATTGATTGTGGTTTTGCACCTCTAGCTCTTAATGCAGAAAATGTTTTATTAAAAAATTTATCTAATTTAGAATTACTAAACTCTATGTTTTTACCACGTGTGGCTGCAGCTTTTATTCCTTTACCAACACCATACACAACTGGTGTTATTAATAAAGATTCTGCACCAAATTTTGTTCTGTTCATTAACTTTTTAAATGCATCTTCTCTACCACCTTCATCAGTTACTTCTTCTAAATCTGTTGGCCCAGCTTCAAACACATCACCAAAAGTTCCAAGTTCTTCTACATCAGCAACAAATGCTTCACCTGCTGCCCCTCCTGCAACCCCTGCTACAAATCTTCTTTTACCAATTGTTTTATTAAAATCGTCTGCTTTTTTTGCAGCTTTCTGTAAGTTAGTGTTTCTAAGATTCATGTAGTTACCAGCTTTTTTAGCTTTAATTGCTTTGCTAGCTAGTTTAAAACCTATACCACCTGGTACACCTATTTGAACTAATCCTTCTGTAAGTCTACCTATTGCTGTATCATTTGCAATGTCTTCAAACACATTAACTTTATCAAACAATTGTTCAACATCTGCTGCAAGATCTGTATCAAAACCTAAATCAATTAATTCTGCACCAAGAGATATAACACCTTCAGGTACTTTTATTGCACCTGAAACTACTCCTGCTAAAGCAGAAGTTATAGCACTTCTTTCACTATTGATTTCTTCGTCTCGTAGGGAGGTAAAGCCTTCTGGATCAATAAGCTCAATCATGTATCCTCCTATTTAAGTAATGCTGTAAATTCTGGTAATTCTACTGCTACGTTGCCATCAAATTCAATTACTTTTGCGTTGTCTACGTCAATATAAACTCCAGGTGTTTTACCTTTTGTTTTATATTTACCATCTTTAAATTTAATGTTTGATCTTGGATTTTTTCCTGCTTGTCTTAACGCTGGTGCAACTTTTACATCAAATGAAGCATGATTAAATGCTTTACTACCATCACCGTATTGACTTCTATAAGAATTTATTGCTCTTTCTAAATTAGCCTCTGCTCCATAAGTTTTTCCTTTCATTTCTGATTGAATAATCTCAGCAGTTTTAGCTCTAATTTGATCTGCTGTAGCGTCAGGTGGTAATAAAAATTTTGCTTTTTTTTCTGCTGCTAACACGCTTTGTTGTTTATCTTTTTTTAATTGCATACCAAGTGCTGTAGAAACTGCACCTTGTTTTCTTTTAGCTAGTGCCATGTTTCTAGCATCATCAGCTTTTACAAATTGTGAGTATGGCCCTTGAGCAGAACCAATAAGATTTTGTAATTTACCATCACCTGCAAATTTACCTGATGCTAAATTTAAACCAAACTGACCTAATGGTAATCTTGTTTTTGGTATTGGTGCATATTTTGCCATAGCGTCTAAAATAGATTGAGTGTCTTTTCCTAATCTTTCATCATCAACCATCATGCCATTAGCTAGTTGTTTTCTATCAGTAAGCCCAGTCATGATACCATCATTAACTGTGCCACCTCTTCTAAACATAGGTCTCTTTAAACTTCTAGACATTATCCTTTGTTCCCAAATAGTCTTCCGTAGATATCTGCTCCTGCTAACCCAACTCCTAATGCTGACATTAATGGACTTGATTCAGATTGTGCTGGTGCTTCACCTATTTCTGTTCTACCTGCACCCATGCCACCCATTAGTCCCATGACGCCTGATCCTAGCATATTTAATCTTCTTTGTGGATCTTGAACAGCCATCTGTGCTGCTTGTCTTTGTGCATCAAGTACCGCTTGTGATTGTGCTTGTTGTGCTGAACCTAATGTACCAAGGCCAGATATTTGTGCTCTACTAAAATCTTGTGCTGCTCCACCAAGACCTTGTTGTAAATTTGCAATACCCATTTGGTTTGCTAAATCTTGTTGTCTTCTTTGTGATGCTTGTTGAAACCCTGATTGTCTTAGACCTGCTAGTTGACTAGCTCTTCCTCTGTTACTCAACGCATCAAATTCTGCTTCTGCAATACCGTGACGGCCACTACCAAACGCTCCACCTGATACTGCTTGTGCTCCTAAACCTAATCTAGATTTAGCTGCTTGTGCATCGTAGTCTGCCATCGTTGTGTCAATGACTTGTTGTTGATATGGTGACATGTAAGATTGAATTGATCCTGCACCGGTTCCAGCTCCTGTTCCAGTTAGAGCTGTTGCCCCTGTTGCAGCTTGACCTGCTGCGGTTAAAAATGGTTGGTATGATCCTAAACCTTTTGTTGGATCTATTGCTTGTGCATATGCTGCTGCTTGTAATGGATCTTGTGCTGCTACTTGCGGTGCAAGTTCGGCCATACCAGCTTGAGTAATACCAAACTGTTGAGCTTGCGCTTGTCTTTGTGCAAATTGTTGAGCAGTTTCACCTGGTTGTTGTGCTGTTGCATTTGTAACCGTTGGCATTCCAGCTTGTCTTGTAAGATCAGCTGCATAAGTTTTACCTAAAGCTTCTACGTATTCCGGTGGAAGTGTTCTTGATTCTGTAACACCACCTGTTTGATAACCTACTCTACCACCTGTTGCCATAAATTTAGTACGTTGTCTTTCAATTTCGTCTTTAGCTGCTTCAATTGCTTCTTGTTGACTAAAACCATTCATCATAAACTCTTCTACAAGTTTCATAAATTCTTGTTCATAATCGTCATCCATAGACGCCATTTTTTTTGGTTGATCTTTTCTTTTAGCCATTTCGTCTATCATCATTTCTATTTGAATTATTTCATCATCACTTAATTGGTTTAAAGGTTTACCAAATTCTTGCATGGCAATATTTTCCATAACCTGGTTTCTTTCATCCATTGGATCTGGCGCTGAAGCCATCATCATATCTTGCATTATGTAACCCTTCTCTCTAAATTTTTCATTGTATCATACATCTTTTGTGCTCCTTTTTCAATGCTACCATTACCTGCTCCTCTTACAGCATCTGCTGTAAATACAAATTCATTCTTTGATAACATCGCTGGAACGTCATCTGCTTTTTCTTTTATACCAACTGGTACAAAACCACCTTTAGCTCTGTAATCTAATTCTGTAACACCACCTTGATTAACTCTAGGTTGACCCATAGGCATGCTCATAATACCACCACCAGCATTTTTCTTTCTACCGGTTTCATATGGATCTGAGTTTTCATTATTATACTCTCTAGAAAGTTTACTATATTGATCCATATCTAACTCTTTTACTTCTAGTCCATAGTTAGCTTTTAACCATTTCATAAAATTAGTACCACCCTCTTCAAAACCTACTCTGCCGCCTGTTTTATAAAAAAAATTAGGTTCATATCCACTTGAAGTTTGTGGAATACTATAACCTGTAGTTCTGTCTAAATAAGTGCCGGTTGCAGAAGGTTCTGCCGCGTCAAGCATTATAAAGTTGTTCATTGGATCAAATTCTTCTTTTACTGTTCCATCTGCATTATAATAAGGATTAACTTCTGGTTGATAAGGTTTACCAGAAAGTGAACTTGGATTAAATTCTTGATTATACTGATCATCAGTCATGTAGCTTCCATCAGGGTTAAAATATTCAGGATAAATTATTTTTTGTAACTCTGTAAAAGTTTCGTTTCCAGTTAATTTTATATCAGGACGTGTAGCTTTAAGTCCTTCTACCGCATCTACATACATTCCCATATTTCCTGCACTGCCATCAGGCTGTCTGTATTTAATCTCATCCGCTTTTTCTTTAGAAAGAAATTGTTGTGCTTGTTTATCCATACTTGTTGTTATAAACTTATCAATATTATCTTTTTCAGATTGAGGTAAAGCGTCAAATCTTTTTTCTAAAGCTAAAAAATCTTGTTCAGGCAATTCACCTAATTGTTGTTGGTTTAACCCAGAAAATACTTGTAAAGGATCTGCCATCATCGGACCCATCGGACCCATACCCGGACCAGATTGCTCAGGAATTGTATATTGTTTTAAAGGTTGTGTTGTTTGTTGTGCAGGTGAAACCATTGATGATGCTGTTGGTGAAGCCATTGGATTACCACCTGATAACATTGCAGAACTTATTTGTTGCATAGTTGGAGCTTGAGTTTGTGTAGGTGTTGAGCTTGGTGTTGTAATAGAAGGTGCAGGCGCTGATGCTTGTGCAGGCGCTGACGTTTGTGCAGGTGTAGATAACGAACTAATTCCGGATTGCGTTGTTCTTTGTGGCGCTTGTACCGTTGGAAGACCTGCTTTTGTTCTTGCTGCATTTAACATAGCCTGGATCCCTGCCGCCTGTTGCCTGTTACTTGCTATGTTTTGTTGCAATGTGCTACCCATAGTAACACCACCAGTTTGGTAACCTATACGACCACCATCTCGAACATTGTATCTAGCAACAAACGCATCTCTACCAGCATCATCAAGTTGCATATACTCAGGTTCATTTGCAAAATAATTATCCATATACGTTCTCATTTTTCTACCAACATTTTCTTTTCTTCTTGCCATGTATTGTTCGTAAGTTTCATCTTTATTTTGTGGTGGTTCATCTGCTAAAAATTTTTCATATAAATATGTTGCACCGCTTGTTACTCCACCAACCAATAATTTTTCTTGTACGATTTGTGGTAGTGATTTTACTCCAGGAATTTTACCTGTAGTTTGACCTATAATGTCATCCATAAATCTATTGCCTGATGCTTTTTTCTTTGCTTCGTTTTTTATTTGATCTTTTGTTAAAACTGTATTTTTTTCTGCAAATAAATTTCTTAATGAACTATCTTGACCAATTGGATTTGTAAAACCACCTTTAAGTCCACCACCCATAATATTTTCAGCGCCACCTAGATATCTTGCACCAGCTCCAAATGCAGTTGTGGCTAAACCTTGTTTGAGTGCATCACTGATGCTACCTCTTTGATCAAATCTACCAATACCTCTCATCAATCCTGCAATACCAGGATTGAATGGTGCAACAAACGGTGCAGCTTTGACTGCTACATCTGCTAATTCATTTGGTATAAGTTTTCTAAATCGTTCTTTTAATTTACTGCCAAGTCCAAACTTTTTTCTAGGTGCTACATTCATAATGCCACCTTGTGCACGTAGTTGTCTTCGCATTTGAGATCTTGTAATCATATATATTAAATTTTGTTTATATTAAAAAGGCAGGATTTTCACCTGAATTCTTTAATCTACTAGATTTTATCTAATAAATCAAGATTATGTTGTAACTGTTCTAGGCAGTACTTCCATAGCAGATAGGATCACATGAAGCCTGTTTGCTGCAGATGCTGATACTTTTATAATGTCTCCAGTTTCAGCCACTAAAGTTTTACTTAATACTTCTATTGGGTCTCCGGCTTGTCCCTGTGCCCCTTCAATTACTTTTTGAAAAGCAATACTAAAAACAGCGTCACTTGAATTAGTTAGGGTTATGTTTAATTGAGCCGATTGTCCTGATGCATCATCATTACTTACTAATATAGACTTTATTATAGCCGTTGTTGCAGCGGGTACTGTATATAAAGTAAATGTTGCATCTGACGTAATATCTACTTTTTTACTTATAAAACTATTGGACATTATTCACCTAAAAAGAAAACAATGGCATCATTGTCTTCTGTTTTCTCCTCTTGAAAAGTTGTATTTAATTTTTCAATTAAACCATTTAAATCTCTTACTAAAGATAAAAATGTTAATTGATCATATTCTCTTGGTGGCTGTGTTAATGATTGTACTATTTTTGCCATTATCTTCTTCCATCTGGTTGATAATCAATTCTAAATGTACCTAGTTTCCAAAATTGACTTGTGCTTGTATTATCTATCTTTAATGATATTGATCTAGCTCTTGCACGTGTATCTATTTTTTTTGTACTATTGTTTACAGTAAATGGCCCAAGTGAAGAACTAGCTTGTGTATCATTTGGAAAATCTCTTAAATTTAATGTAACTCTTGCATCACCTGTTTGTGATAAAAAATCTGGTAACACTCTTCTAATTTTCATCATAAACTCACCATCACCAGCAAGCCCTTGTTGACCTATATCAAAATCTCCAGATTCAATTGATGCAATAATTGATGTAGTTGCACCTTCTCGTATTTGATCTAACCCTTTTTCGTGTTCATAGTAATAACTAACACCATCAACATTACCTTGAACAAATGTAGAAGAACCCGATGTACCATTAGAACTTGTATCATATTCTGTTGCATGAGGTCTACCAAATACAGCTGAGTCTTGCCACGCAGTCCTTGCTAATGTACCTGTAGTCCATACTGGTCGCTCGGCGCTTGAATCTAGATAATTGTATGTGACCATTCTATTTACAGTTCCTGATCCAGAATTGGGATAGAACCAAATAACTTCACCAAATAAATTATTTAATCCTGCATTGATATGTTGTTTTGGTATTGTGTTAATATCATCAAATACATGATCTTCAACTAAACACGGTAAAGATTCTAATCTACCTGTATATCTAAAGAAACCATTTTCTGACATCCAGTATGCTGTACCATCAACTTCAACAGCTGCGTTCTGTCCAATCAATCCACAGTTTGTACCTACTTGTTGGAATGAAAAAGTAAAAGGTGGACCAACAAATCTCATAGTAAATAATGCTGTATCAGTCCAAACATAAATAGCGTCTCGTCCTCTAATAGCTCCTACAACTTTAGATCCGTCTGCAAGTCTTTGTGTACCTGCAGTATTAGTAGCTGATGGTGCGTAAGTGTTGATATCTTCTTGAGAAGAAAATCTTACAAACATAGGATCTTGTGTGGACTTTGTTCCAATAGTTGTTTCTGTTCCAAAAAATATTAAGTGTCTATCAGGAGTTGATACTAAACTAAATGCAGATGAAGTTGGTGCACCAGATATAATTGTTGCTCTGGTAGCATTTGCTGTTGTTGGATTTGAATCCCATTCAAAACTTTCACCACCATTTATTGTTGCAATAAGTTTATTACCAAAATTATCTAATGACCATAAACCTGGTGATGTTACGATATCTCCTGATGCTGCAGAGTTCCATCCAAAATAATTTGATGCATCTGTAACGGTTGCACCTGATGAATGTATAGCTGCTGTTGTACCATTAGCACCTCTTGTTAAACCTGATAATGTACCACCACTATTTCCTGTATAGGTAATTAATTCTGTTCCTATTTGCACGGTACCTGTTGATGCAAAAGAAGATGAACTAGCCATTGTTAAAGATGTAACTGATGCGTTTATTCCTGATGATAGTGTTGATGTAAATTGACCTTGTTGTTGTCCACCCCATGATCCAAGACCCCAACCTGTTGTTGCAGTTTCAACCGCTGGTCCAACTGGATAATAGTGTTTTACACGTATACCACCCGATGTTGATGCACCAGATCCTGATTCGTTAGATGCCATAGTTATAGTTAAAGTAGTGGTAGTTGGTATTGATGCTACCATAAATTTTATATCTGTAAAATCACCTGATGTAAAATTAGAATTTGTAATTGAAGTAAAATTATCTAATAAGATAATATCTCCCTTATTCATACTATGAGCAGATGAAAAAGTTAAGGTAACTGTTGCAGATCCATTAGTTGTAGTAAAAGCTGATGTTAAAGTTGTAGTAGATTTAATTGGGTGTATGTCATAAAATATACCACCAGAGTATGCATATAAAATACTACTTGTGCCTAGTGCAGCATATTTAATACCAGATGTATTAACAAAATGATGTATGGCTGTATTACGACCTGTCATTTCAACAGACCCTAGTTGAGCCCAACCGCCTATTTTTTCTGGATAGCCATATCTAAAACGAACATTATCACCGTTAACCCATTGGCCTTCACCACCTGTTGAGGTAACTTGTTTGTTAAACCCTGAAGCAAATTTTAATTTTTGTAACATAGTGTAATCCTATGCTTTACTACGGTTTAGTTGGCCACGTAGCGTTTGTACATTTAGCAACAGTGTCTTTACCATCAGGTAAATCTCTAAGAGCTTGTCTGTAAGTTTTCATATCAGATGATATAGCATTACCTTTTTCAAGTTCCGATGTAATTTCCCAATCAGATGCTGCTAAAAGACGATCTCTTTTAGATCTTAGATCCGCTAAAGCTCTAGCAGGAGCTGCATTAGCCCAAGCCGCTTCTTCATTGTCTCTCGCAGCTTCTTCTTCAGCTGTAAATTGTACTCTGTTACCATTTATATTATGATATCTTGGCATAGTTTTCTCCTTTGGTGTTATGTATCATTATTATAGAATTCCGTAAAGGCAAATATCTCCAGCATCTATGTTGCCACTATCCATTTTAAATTGAACAGCATCTATAGCTGCAGTTACATTACAATATCCTGCTACATACCAATTTGAAGTATAGTTATTATATCTATATCCTTGAAAGTTAGAGATAAAATGCTTAACAAAAGTTGTTGATGATGGATTGAATAAATGTAAATACCCACTGCAAGATTGATCGTTGTCAGCACCTAATCCTTCAAATAGATATTGATCTCCTGTTCCATTTGCTAAATCATAATCTCCAACATAACCTAATTGAGTATTACTACCTCCTTCATTATAACCACTCCTAAAAGCTGTGGTAGTTTTAGGTGCATCATAATCTGTTCCACCATCTCTAAAATTTACCATTAAACTTTTATTATCTGTAGATGGATGAATATTTTTAAAAGTAAATAAGTATTCCTTGTAGGTATTATCCAAGACAACTGAACTTGCACCATCAACAAAAGATAAGGTAGAAGAAGATGATGCTGTTAGCTTTTTAATAAACACCATGTTACCACCAACAGCTGCAACAGATCCAAAAGTCGTAGCTGCTCTAGCTCCTCGGTCATTTACTGTAATTAATCCTGAAGTAGGTAATGTCATTATGAGTCCTTTATTCCATACATTTTAAAAGTGCCAGCGTCTATGTTACCGCTATCCATTTTAAATTGTACTCTGGTAAGAGCTGTTGTTGTGTTAAAGTATCCAGCACTATATCTAACTTCTGAATATGGTGGAGATCCATTTGTCATACCTTGAACAGTTGCTAAAAAATGCTTAACAAAAGTTGATGACGATGGCGAAAAAAGCCAAAGTTCACCACTAGCAGATGAATCATTATCATTTATTAAATCAGTTCCTAAATTTTGAAAAGCTGTACCTTGAGCTTGGTCGTATGATCCATCATAGGAAAGAGCATTGTCATCATCTTCTTGTTGATATGCTTTAAATTTAGAACTGGTAACTGTTATATTATAACTTGTGTTAGTTCCTGTATCTACTTGAAAAGCTAATCTAGCACCATTTGTTCCTGGATGAATATTAATAAACTCAAACTTATAAATAGGATAAGTATTATCTAACACAACACTAGATGCCCCATTTACAAAAGACAAAGTACCTGAACTAGAAGCTGTTAAAGTTTTAATATGTACCAGTGCACCTGGATTATTTCCTGTTACTGCTGCAGGAACCGTGGTTAGATTTCTAAGAGATCTATCATTATATTTAACTAATGCCATTATGATTGTTTCGGCCCCACTCCGTACATTTTAATTGTTCCTGATTGTATAGTTCCAGTATCTTGACTAAATTGAATAGCATTAATTGCTGATGTTGTATTAGCATAACCACCTAAAAATAATTCTTGAGAATAAGCAGTAGATACTTGTTGAGTTGTAGCAATAAAATGTTTTACAAATGTTGTTGAAGATGGATTAAATAAAGTTAAAGTGCCTGACATAGCTGTATCATTATCTGCATCTGTATCTCCACCTAATCTTTGAACCCCAGTTCCTTGTGCTAAATCTCCACCAGTGCTATATCCTAGTCCACCTGTACTACCACCACTTTCAGCATGATAACTAGCAAAAAATGTTGTTGTTTTTGCAACATTATAATTAGAGCCACCATCTGCACTTAAATTAAATTGTGGTCTTGATGCTTCAGATGGATGTATATTTATAAACTTAAATAAATAACTATTATAAGTAGAGTTTATACTTGATGTAAAAGATAATGTAGCAGAACTTGATGCTGTTGCTGTTGTAAGCAAAGTCAAATTACCATCAGTCAAGGCTGCCGCTGTAGGCAACGCTGTGATTGCTGTTAGTGCTCTGTTGACTGCAGTTCGGATAGCCATAGGTTACTCCGATGGTTTAGTTGGAAACTCTTTTGCGTTTACTTTTTCTACTGTATCTAACCCAGATGGTAAATCTCTTAATGCTTGTCTATAAGTTTTCCAATCATCGCTCATAGTTACATCTGAGTTAGCCATCCAATCTGTTTCATGTAACAAACTGTTTCTTTTATTTCTTAAATTTTCCAATGCTCTATCTAAAGCACCATTATTCCATTGAGTATCTATATTTTCTAAAGCAGTAATTTCATCTGCCGTTAAATCTATTTTAACTCCATCTATTAATTTGTGTGTATGTGCCATTATGCTACTCCGTATAAAGTAAAAGTTCCACTAAATGTTCCACTAGCTGGTATTATTTTAAAATTGTTAACAGCCGCAGATTGATCTAATGCAAAAGTATGATCTTGTTGAACAAGTTTATTATTTTCGTCAAAATGACAACCATAACATTTAAAAAATTTACCTTTTCCTGTTCCTAATGGATCAAAAATAGTAATTATACTCATACCACCTTCATTATTATTAGTACCTACTCCATAGCCTGTTCCAACTATTCTAACTCTATCATCTCCTGTACCATGACCAGATTTTATTGCATCGGATGATGTATCATCTCTACTATGTTGTCTAATATTTTTATAATTACTTCCTGTTTCATAAGAACTTCCATTATCTGTTGAGGTTTGTATTCCTAAATTTCCACCATCACTTGACAAATCAATAGCTGTACAATGAAGTTGGTAAACTTTATAAGTGGTTGTTAAATATGTACTTGTAAATGTAACAGCTGATGCACTAGATGCTGTTTGACTTTGAAGTTTAACCATAGAACCACTAGCTTTAATTAAACTATAATCAATTCTTTTTAATACTCCTGCATCTGATACTAAAAATTCGTCCGTGTCTGCAGGCTCGTCTGTCAAAGCCGTTTGAGCTGAAATAACATCTGTGTTTAATTTTGCACCTGTAACTGCATTAGCTTGTAAACTTGCAGTTTTTACAGTATCGTCCGACGGATGGCCGAGATCGAGCGTATCACCCAAAATAGTGATGAAGTCGATAGAGTCAGACGATGTTAATGCCGAGGCGAATACAATCGTACTGCCTGAAATAGTATAGGATGATATAGGAGCCTGTAGGATACCATTTAGTGACACTAAGCAGTGTTGGGCTGTTTGTGGAAATATAGCTACACCTCCAACTAATAAGTTGAATGTATCTGTAGCACTTGTCGATATTGCATCACAAGCTTGAAAATTCCCAAGTCTAGGTTGAGCGCCAATGTAGGCCATGTTATATTACTCCTTTTAAATTGTTTATCATATTAATTAATTCCGTACAAGGTTATAGTTCCAGCATCTATGTCGCCAGAGTTCATCTTAAATTGAACTGCATCAATAGCACTTGTTGTATTGCAATATCCAGCACAAAAATTATGTAAGCTATAAGTGCTAATATAATTTTCACTTGTTTGTGCTGTAAAATGTTTGACGAATGTTGTAGAACTAGGATTAAAAAGATGTAAATAGCCAGAACCACTTGCATCATTTGCATTTCCTATTCCTAAACATAAGCGTTGAAAATCAGTTGATTGAGCAAGATCACCATCATAATAAGTAACTGAAGCAGCATCATCAGCTTCTGCATGATATGCTCTAAAAAATGAAGTTGTTTTGGTTACATTATAATTAGAGCCACTATCTGTACTCATATTAATTTGCAATTGTGTTTCATTTGTTTCTGGATGAATATTATTAAAAATAAATAGATACTCTTTATAAGTAGAATCTATTCCAGATGTAAAACTTATGGTAGATGAAGATGATGCTGTTGATTTTGAAATAAATACCATAGCACCACCACTAAAACTTGCTTCAAGATCATCGGCTCCTGAATCAAAACCAATACCTTTACCTGCAACTGGTGTTAGATTTAAACTATTGTAATTTAATTTTGATAATGCCACTATGAGTCCTTTATTCCGTAAAGTTTTATTGTACCAGAAGCCATATTATTTCCTGAAAGTTTAAACTGAACAGCATCTACAGCACTAGTCGTATTTCCATAACCAGCAGAATAATTATCAAAAGCACGATCAGAATACTCATAAACTGCTGTTCTACTTATAAAATGTTTTACAAAAGTGGTAGAACTAGGATTAAATAAATAAAGTTCACCAGATGTACCTTCATCACTACCACCACCTACATTTATAGATATATCTTTAAAACCTGTTCCTTGTGCTAAATCATGACCAGGCTCATATGTTAATGAAGTATTGCCATCACTTTCTTCATGATAAGCTACAAAAGATGTAGTTGTTTTTGCAACATTGTAATTAGAACCAGTATCTACACTCATATTAAATTGAAATTTATTAGCACCAGCATTTGAAGATGGGTGAATATTATAAAACTTAAATACATAAACAGGATATGTGCTATCTAAAACTACGTCTGAACTTCCATCTACGAATGACAATGTAGAATCCGAACTAGCAGTTAAAGTTTTAATAAGCGTCATGGAACTTGCACCTGCTGTAGAAAACCCATCTCCATCTGAATTAAATGATAACGCTTTACCTGCAACAGGTGTTACATTAAAACTGTTATAATTAAATTTAGATATAGCCATTATAATATTCCATATAGTTTAAATGTTCCTGCATCTATATTACCAGATGCCATTTTAAATCTAACTCTAGTTATAGCTGTTGTTGTGTTAAAATATCCAGCAGTAAAATCATTATAAGTAGCATCGCCATGTTGATATGTATTAAAAGTTGCCAAAAAATGTTTTACAAAAGTTGTATTTGATGGTTCAAAAATATGTAATGTTCCAGCTAAACTTTCATCATTACCATTTCCAACATTTTGAGTAAGAACTTGAAATGAAGTTCCTTGTGCTTGGTCAGAACCTGTTTCATATCCTAAAACAGTGTAATTACCAGCTTCATTTTGACCAGCTTTAAATCTAGTAGTAGTCATCGTTTGATTATAACTCGTATTAGTTCCAGTATCTGTTTGAAACGTAAGAGCTGTATCATTTGTAGCTGGATGAATATCTATGCATTTAATAATATACTCTTTGTAAGTAGAATCTATTCCACTTGTTATATCAATAGTTGCTGAACTAGATGCTGTAGTTGTAGACAATAAAACCATATTACCACCAAGATCCCCTGTCTCAAAACCATTGGCACTAGAATTCCATTTAAGAGCTTTACTAGCTGCGGGTGTAACGTTTATGTTATTAAAGTCGACCTTAGAGAGTGCCATGGGTTAGGCTCCAAATAATGCTG
>TARA_R100001460_G_scaffold60333_1_pt1 | contig 17718 bp, 26 predicted proteins | sample TARA_R100001460 | Tara Oceans TARA_R100001460 (sample SAMEA2622190) | marine metagenome | biome: marine biome (ENVO:00000447); feature: surface water layer (ENVO:00002042); material: "saline water (ENVO:00002010), including plankton (ENVO:xxxxxxxx)" | depth 5 m | reverse complement strand
CCTTCTCAAGCCTTGGAATGGCATTCGTGGCATGGGAATAAAAGCTAATGACAAGAATGCAATCCCACTTTGCTATCATCATCATGCAGAACTGCACGACAAAGTTGGTGATGAAGAAAAATTTTTTACTAATTATAAACTTCCAAAAGAGTTTGGAAAAATGGTGGCTGTTTATTTATGGACAATTTCACCAGAGAATAAGGGAACAATTTATGATAGATGATGATAAGGTCGATAAGGCTGTTCAATGGCTTACAGAGAATGCTGGAACGTCAGCTAATGCCAGAGCCACTAGAATATACCTAGATGAATATAGAAAGTCTCTGAAGGCTCTTATAATGAAGGAGCATCTTGATAAACCAGTATCTGCACAAGAAAGAGAAGCCTATGCAGATGAAAAATATCATAAGCATTTGGAAGCCTTGCGAATCGCAGTGTTTGAGGATGAAAAACAGAAGTTTTTAAGGGTTGGAGCAGAAGCTGTCATTGAAGCATGGAGAACTCAACAAGCTAACAATCGTACAAAAATCTAATAAAATCAATTGTTTGGTAAATATTGGAATAAATGTATATAAAATAAACTACAAAAAAGGTATTTAGTGCTTGATTTGTGTACTTTAATATATAATTATAATGGCAAGTTCAACAAATAGAGAAAGCAATAATATGACAAATTTAATTGAAACAACACTTCCATTAGTAACATATACAGTGGCAAGAGATTTTACTTCAAGAACTCAAAAGCTATGGTTTGTTTTTGCTGATGGTGAATTAATGACAGAAGATATGCCAATTTTTGAAACAAAAAATGATGCAGTTTCTTTTGTTCAAACTTATTATGACTCTACTTTTGGGGGTGAGTAATATGATTTCTAAAACTTCAAAAGCTACAATAAAGCAGTTTCTTAATATAGATAAAACTAAACCTACCTATGTAATTTCTACAAATGGCATGGGTTCTAAAATCTATTGTCTTTATTACAGATACGCAAAGTGGAATGGCTACACAAATGAGAATGGTAACTTTGTTGGTTCTGTAAATTGGGCATTAGATTATTGCAGAAATCTTTCCAGAGATTTGGGGAAAGCTAAAGCTAAATTTCACGAGTTATATTCTGATAGAGATGTTAACCTTATTGTACATGAAGCTGATAAGCTCAATGACTATACGGAAACAGGCATTGATTGGGATGAAGTAGAGAGAGAAAAGATTATTAGACTTGCTCAAAAGACCAAAAGAGAAATGGTCTGGGCAGAGTGTAAACTTATTAGGTCACTTAAATGGTCTGTTAAGAAAGGCATGAACAACATCCAAAGTTTAAAATCAAAATTTGTTGGTAGTGTTGGTGACAAGATAGAAGTCACTGCAAAGATTTTATCTAAAATGCATTTTGATACTCAATGGGGTAGTTCTACATTGACCACTCTTGTTGATGATAATGGTAATGTATTCACAAACTTTTCTGGTTCAGCACCATTTTACTTAAAATATAAGGGTGATGGTTATGCTTGTGAAGAAGGTGATGTTGTAAAGTTTACAGCAAAGATTAAATCTCATAAAGAATATCAACCTAAAGATAAGCCATTTAGCATTAGCCAAACTAATGTTTATTTTGTGAAGAATGCAGAGCTTGTTGAAATGTCATGTCTTAAAATGCGAGGTGGTTATAATGTTTAGAGAGATTTTAAAAGGTATCGTGGAAGCCGTATTATTTACGGCTCTCATGTTTAGCTTGTACATGGCTATGGTACTGCTCTGTGCATTAAATGATAAATGTTACAATAATCATATAGGAGATAATTATGGAAGCTATTATGCCACCAATTCCAGCATTTCTTGATAGGAAAAATCCAGAATGCATTCATTATATTGGTAATAAAAATACTGAGGTATCAAATTCACATAAGCAATTTGTGAAAGATTTTTCTGAAGTACATAAAGAATGCAGAAAATTAACTGCTAACTTTAAAAGCAAATTAGCTTACGAAGTCATTCAATATGTCAGAAGAGGTTTTGATACATTTGGTAAAATCAAAAAGGTATGTGATGCACTGCCTAATTTTGGAACAGTATCAGTTCGTGAATTAAAATCGGCTATACGTTATGCCAAAACAAATAGAATACCAATGCCAAAAGTAATTGGTAGAGGTAAAAAGAGACAGACAATTATTGTTTACAGAATATTGTCTATCAAAGGCAAAACCTATGAAGTGGTAGATGTTTGATGACCAGATTTTCAGATGAATTTGTTAACAACGTAAAGTCTTATTACGATGAAAATAAGGGAAATTTTAAATACACTGAAAAAAGTGGAACTCATCGCAAGACTACAGTTCATAGAAAGTTTGGTGTTAAGGATGTTGCAGAGCATTTTAATTTAACTATTAGTCAAGTTAAAAGAATTATTTATGTTAAAAAATCTTAGACATCGAGAAACTAAAACTGACCTTCATAATGAGGACATCATTGTTAAGGAAATATCTCATAGCTGGGATGTTTCCTTTTGCAAACTGCCTATCCAGTACAAGTTAGATTATGCATTACTTAGAAAAGATGAAGTTGTTGCTTTTGCTGAGATTAAAAAAAGAAATAATACAATCTCTACTTACAGCACTTACATGATTTCACTTGGTAAAATATTAGCTGGTAGGCACTTAACATCTGTTACTGGTAAGAAATGTTTTTTAGTTGTCGGTTTTACTGACATAACAGCATTTGTTAATATAGATGTTGAATTTACTACGAAAATGGGTGGTCGATTTGACCGAAATGATTGGCAAGATTACGAGCCAACTTGTCATATAGATATTCATAAATTTACAAAGTTAAATAGGAGAGGATAATATGTCAGAAATATTATTTGCAAATCAAGTTTTAGCTGGATTATCAAATCCAGACAGGGGTGTTTTTGCTTACTGCACTAATAAAAAAGCTGGTAGGAGAGACACAAACAAGAATGCTATGATGGCATCTAGAAAAGCTAGAAGAGAGTTAGTTGATGCTCAAAAATTTTTTATTGATAATAAATTATTAGAAGTAGCTAATCAGCTTTCACAACAAAGTCCTAGAAAATTAGTTGAATTAGGTAAAAGAGCAATACCACCTTTTAATAATATGTGGATTGAGTGGGATGAGGTTTTTAGGCTCAATTCAATGGAAGGCAAAATTGGTGAAACATTTGCTAAGATGGGTTATCACATACAAAAGATTAATGACCAGTTTTTTTACACAATGTATGGTGCTGATAAAAACTTTGAGAATGGCAAAATAGTTTGTGTTTCTAATGGCTTTTACTTTTCTAATGATGAAGAGTTTGGTGATGATTTTAGACAGAATACTGATTGGGAAAGAAATGTCAGCATTCACGATAAAAAACTTCTAGAATTATCTCAAAAGAAAACAGTGAGCAGTTTGTTGGGCAATAATTATTCAGAAGCTATGCAACTTGCAGAAAAGAAGGAACGTATGTCATTTAATTGGTTTCAGAATAGAGTTGAAACTGCTCAAAGTCTTGGAATGGAAATGTTTTTAACTGACAAGCAATTTGGCACTGGATTTGACCATGAACTTATGAGTAAGCAAGTTGAATCAGATTTAAAAGCTATGGAGGGTGATTTAAGACTTATAATCGCTATATTGGGTACACTTAATTATGACCATATCGTTTATAACAATGCTAAAACAAATCCTAAAATAACCCATACAAGATACGGAGTGATTGCACCAAAGCACACTTTAAAACTTGTTACGATTGATTTACCAAAACCCAATATCAGAAAAGTTTATAAAGGTATTATCAGTGGTATGGGTAGTCCTAAAGCAGAACACATGAGAAGAGGACACTGGAGAAGAAAGCCAGATGGTAATAGAATATGGATTCAACCTATGAAAGTTGGCAGTAAAAAGAATGGTATCATTGAGCATGATTACTTTCTAAGAGGTCGAGAAGGTAAGACAAATGTTTGATGCTATAACTTGCATGGCTGTTGCTATCTATTTTGAAGCTAGAGGAGAGCCACCAGTGGGCAGAATCGCAGTTGCACAGACGATTCAACAGCGAGTACATGACCATCGTTATCCAGATAATGTTTGTGATGTTGTAAAACAGGGTAACTATTATAGCTGGGATAATACTAAACCCATAAAATGGGAATGCCAGTTTACATTTTGGTGCGATGGTAAACCAGAAAAGATTGATGATATGTTGTCTTGGGGTTTCTCATTAGACATAGCTGAAGCTGTTATGGAAGGGTATCTTTTTGATGTAACAAATGGAGCAACACATTATCATGCTTATTATGTAAAACCAAGCTGGTCAGAGAAGTTTACCAGAACTGTAAGAATAAATGACCACATATTTTATAGATGGGAGATAGAATAATGTCTAATTATGAAAAAATTGCCTATAGATTTAATAAAATGAATAATAGGAAAAACATTGGTGATTTAAAGGAACATTTTTTTGAAATGTTTAAACTTCACTTTGCAATTAAATTTATTATGGAAGAAACTGGAGTTAATGCTTTTGAAGCAAGTAGATATGAAAGTTTAAATTTTAGTATTTGCCAAGCAATATTTTTAAATCATGCAATGCCTTTTTATAAACTTGGTGGCAATCCAACTACAGGCTATGCAAATAGACTTAAAGGCAAAGAACATGAATGTATTCAAATATGTAATAGCACTGGTGTTTCATCTGCAAGTCATAGAAGTCAATTGGCTGATTTCAGTGTTTATGCTGTAAACTGGATAAATGATGCATGGAGAGAAAGAACAACTGATATTCCAGATAATAAATATTTAGAAAAACTTAATAAAGATTGGATAGAATATATATCCACAAGTGAATTAGTATAGGAGTAATTATGAAATTAAAAAAATTTATTAAAAAAAATGGATATACTTACGGAACATTTGCTAAAGAAATGAATGTTCCTATGAGAAATGTATCTATGTGGGCAAGAGGTGAACGATTGCCAAGATGGCGAGAAGCTAAAAAGATATTTGAATTAACAGATAATCAAGTAACTGGACAGGATTTATATGACCAACAAATACTTCGCCAAGAAGGTGACATATAAAAACATACAGTTTGACTCTAAAAAAGAGTATGAGCGATATGTTTATTTAGAGATGTTGATGAAAAATAAAGAAATATCAGAGCTAGAAGTGCATCCAGTATATCCATTGATGGTTAATGGTACTAAGATTGGTCGTTATACAGCCGATTTCACTTATAAAGATAAAACTGGAAATGTGGTAGTAGAGGATGTCAAAAGCAAATATACTAAGACTAGGGATTATTCATTAAGAAAAAGAATACTGGCTACTTATAATCCACCTATTCACATAAAGGAAATAATGTGACATTAGTAAAAAAATCTAAAATGATGCCATTTCCAAATAAAAAATATAATATTATTTATGCTGACCCAGCTTGGCAATATAAAGAGAGTTGGGGTAATGGGCAAGTTAGCTATGATACCATGTCAAATGATGAAATTTGCAACTTAGATGTAAAAAACATTTGTTCAGAAAAAGCACATTTATATTTATGGGTTACTAATCCATTTATTCAAGAAGGTTTAAAGGTCTGTAAATCATGGGGATTTGATTATAAAACCTTAATTACTTGGATTAAAACATATAAAGATGGAACTCCAGAAATGGGAATGGGATATTATTTTCGTGGTTGCACTGAGCATATTATTTTTGGTGTAAAAGGAAAAATGAAATGTATTAATAAAACTACTAGAAATATGTTTCAAGAAGTTAATCCAAAAGCTCATTCAAAAAAACCAATGATTGTAAAAGATTTGATTGTTAAAACAAGTGGTGATTTACCAAGAATAGAATTATTTGCTAGAAATGTTGGTTTGTTTTCAGATGGATGGGATTATTGGGGGAATGAAATTTGAAATCTATTGTAGCAAGACAGATAATGGGTATAAATCTCAAAGGGGATAGAGAGAAGGATGATTACTATTCCACCCCTGTAGAAGCCTTAGAATCGCTTTTAAACGTAGAAAAGTTTGAAGGAGATATCTTTGAGCCATGCTGTGGTGAAGGACATATATCAAAACACCTAGTCAAGGAAGGTTATAACGTAGAATCTTCGGACTTGATGGATAGAGGATATGGAACAAGTAGAATAGATTTCTTGATGGAGTTTGAAAAAAGAGATAATATAATTACTAATCCACCATATAAAAATGCTCTGGAGTTTGCAAAACATTCTGTCTGGATAGCAGAGAAAAAGGTAGCATTACTTTTAAAGATTACATTTTTAGAAGGGTTGGAAAGAAGGAAATTTTTTGAGGAAAAACCACCAGTAAGAGTTTGGGTTTTTTCAAGAAGAATAAGTCTCTGTAAGAACGGAGATGAAAACGTAGGCAAGGGAATGTTTTGCCTTGCTTGGTTTATTTGGGAAAAAGGTTACAATGGAAAAACGGAGATTGGTTGGATATGAGTTGGACTTCACTAGCATGGGCATCAAAACAAAAAGCTGGTTCTGGAAATAATAAACTGGTTCTTTTATCATTAGCAAACTTTGCAAATGACAAGAATGAATGTTTCCCCAGTATTAAAACACTTTGCAATATAACTGAATTAAGTAAATCAACAGTTATTAGATGCATAAATTCACTTGAAAAAAATGGTTTATTAAAGATTAAAAGAAGATTTATTGAGAGTGAAAACAACAACAGACAGACCAGTAATCTGTACTTACTTAACATAGAGTATCATGCTGATACCCCCCAGTGTCAGAATGACACCCCCCTGTATCACAGTGACACCCCCCCTAGTGTCACACAGACACCCCATATAACCAGTAATATTATTAACCTTAAAAAGAATAATAGTAATAATTCAGAAGATAAGGATGAACAGTTAGGAAAGATGATATATTCTGGAATGTTTCTTAATAAGAAAAAGAAGAATGGATATTCAGAAGAGTTTGAAGAGTTCTGGAAAGAATACCCAGATAGACCAAATGATAATAAACATGGTGCTTATTTAAAGTTTCAGCAATCACTCAAAGAAATAAAGTATGGTGATTTGTTAGAAAAGACAAAGCAGTTTGCAAAATCTCAAGTGGGTGCAGATAAAAAGTTTATACCACAAGCTAAGACATGGCTTAATCAGAAAAGATACAATGATGAAATAGTTATAGAAAAGAGTGAAGCAGAAAGTATAGATGATTGGGTTGTTAAATATTGGAATAATATTGATACTGAAAAAGAAAGAGAAAGATTTAGCAATGGAGCATATTCTTCTCATGTTAAAAGATTAATCATTGAAGGAAAAATTCAAAATGCTTGTTAGATATGCTAAACTAAATGATATAAAGTATATTGAACATTTAAGAAAAAAAGAGACAAATAGTTTAGGTTTTTTACCAACAATGGCATTTGAAAGTGCAATAACTGGTCAAAAGAAATCTAATAATAGGTGGTCTACTACTTGTAATGACAAGTTATGGGTTATAGAGGAGAATAAAGACCTTGTTGGGTATTTACTTATGTCTTTTGGCAAATGGGCAAGAGTTACACAAATAGCCATACAGGAAGATGCTAGAATGATTGAAAGAGGTAAGAAAATATTAACTGAAGGAGTTAACTATGGAATTACTTATGGTAGATTTAATTTTATGTGTGGCTGTGCTACTGATTTGCAAAGTAATAGTTTCTGGTCGGCTGTAGGATGGAAAAAACTAGGTGAAAGAAATGGCAAACACCATTTAAATGTATGGAAAAGTAAATCTAAAAGAGATATAAATGTATATCATTATCAGCAAGGGGGTTTATTTTTCAATGAGCAATAATAGAACAAAATTAGTTAACAGACGTATTAATGAAACTTTCTCAATTCAAAATGTCATGGGAAGTAAATTCTATTGCAGTGTCGGTTATGATGATAAGGAAAAAATAAAGGAAATGTTCTACACAGCTAGAGGTAAATCTGGAAGTGATATGGATGGATTATTATATGACTTAGGTGTACTAGTTAGTATCGCATTACAGAATGGTATTGAACTATCTGAACTATCAGAAAGCTGTTGCAAAAATGAGGATGGGAGCTTTGCATCGCCAGTTGGACAGGCATTAGAAGTAGCAAAATCTATGGAAAACTAGGGTATAATCATACAGAAGACTATCATTGCACCCCATTGTAAGGCTTTAAAAGAGGTTTTTTTTATTAGAATTAGTGAAATATTGATTAATCTATGATAAAACAGTGATAAAAAAACATTGATGATTGTTAAATTTTAAACTAATTATTGAAATATGGCAAAAGCAACAGCAGAAATTATAGAAAAGATAAGACAGGCTTATGTAGTAGGAGTCGAAACACCAGATGGAAGAGACTATCCAAGCATTGAAGAATTATCTAGGCAATATAAAATACCAGCTATCACATTATTCAGAAGGTCTAGTAAAGAAAACTGGAAAGAGCAAAGGGTAAAGTTTACTGAAAAGCTACAACAAGACATAGACCATGCAAAACAAAAGCAATTAATAAAAGATAATAAAGATTTCGATAATAATAATCTTTCAATAGCTAAAAGATTACAGGATGAGATAGTATCTGTTTTAAATTTATCAGAAAAGAAAAGAGAAGAAGGTGAACAAAAACCTATGTTAAACCCATCTTCTTTGTATTCATTAGGTATGGCATTACAGACTTGCCAGAAAGTAGGAAGGTTAGCACTTGGAGAAACAACTGAAAATACCAGCATCAGTAACAAGTCAACAGTACGAGAGACTTTCGAGCTTATTGACGAAATCATCAGAAACGGAAGCAATAGCAAACAAAAAGTACATTGAGTACTATGCAACTTCTAGGTCAAAGCAACAAACACCAGTAGGTGATTGGAATGTTTGGCTAATATTAGCTGGTAGAGGTTGGGGTAAGACAAGAACTGGTGCTTCAGACTTAATAAATCATGCACTCAAATATGAAAATACTATTAATGCTGTAATAGCACCTACTGCTGGAGACTTGAGAAGAGTTTGTTTTGAAGGTGTTAGTGGAATTATGGAGTTAATACCACAAGGATGTTTAAAAAATAATGATTATGCTTCTTATAATAGAAGTACATCAGAGGTTCATTTGTATAATGGAAGTAAAATTGTAGGCTTTAGTGCAGAACAGCCTAATAGATTAAGAGGTAGTCAGTTTCATAGAGCTTGGTTAGACGAGTTAGCATCATGGAGATATGCAGATGCATTTGACCAGCTTATGTTTGGTTTGAGACTTGGACAGAAGCCAAGAGCAATTATTACAACAACACCGAGACCAACTAAACTAATACAAGGTCTTTTAAAGAGAATGTACAAGGATGTTTATGTCACTAGGGGTTCTACTTACGAAAATGAAGATAATCTTGCACCATCAGCTTTAGAACAATATAGAGAGCTATATGAAGGCACTAGACTTGGAAGACAAGAACTTTATGCAGAAGTATTAGATGATATTGAGGGTGCTTTATGGTCTTATAGTATGTTTGAAAATCATCGGATACATAAAGAAGATTTACCAGAAATGGCTAGAATTGTTGTTGCATTAGACCCAGCAGTAACATCATCAGACAATAGTGATGAGACAGGCATCATTGTAGCTGGTAGAGGGATAGATAAAAGGTTTTATGTATTAGAAGACGGAACAATCAAAACATCACCAGACAAGTGGCTTAAAAAGGCGATAGACTTATATTACTTACATAATGCAGATAGAATTGTTGCAGAAACAAATAATGGTGGTGATTTAGTAGAAAAGCTGTTAAGAACTATAGATGATAAGATAGCTTATAAAAAAGTCCAAGCATCAAGGGGTAAACTTGTTAGGGCAGAACCGATAGTGGCTTTATATGAACAAGGAAGGGTAAGTCATGTTGGCTCTTTGGCTTCATTAGAAGACCAGCTATGTACTTATGCTGGGGGTAGCAACTCACCAGATAGATTAGATGCCTTAGTTTGGGCATTGACAGAACTAATGACAAGTTCTGGTAACATATATTGGAGAGTCAGTTAATGAGCATATTTGATAGAGTAAAAAATGTATTTGTTCCACAGCCACAAAAAATTCAAACAAAACAATCGCCAGTGGTTATGTACAATAATGTTTCTGGTGCTTACACAAGTAAAGATAAGTATGAGGATTTTGCTAAAGAAGGTTATTTACAGAATGCAGTTGTATTTCGTTGTGTCAATGAGATAGCTCAAGGAGCATCATCAGTACCATTTAAAGTATTTGATGGTGATATAGAATTAGATAATCACCCATTAATAGACTTGTTAAATAGACCATCACCACAATTTGCTGGTGTTGAGTTCTTTCAAGCTGTTTACAGCCATCTCTTATTAGCTGGTAACAGTTATGTTCTAAAAACAATGGTAAGTGGACAGCCAAGAGAGCTTCACATATTAAGACCAGACAGAATGAGAATAAAGCCAAGCAAAACCAGAATACCAGATGCTTATGAGTATATGTTAAATGGTAAGGTAGTAGAAAGCTGGGATGCAGACCCAGATACTGGTGCATCTGAAGTCAAACATTTTAAAACATGGCATCCACAAGATGATTATTATGGATTGTCACCTTTATCTGCTGGAGCAGTAGATGTAGACCAACACAATATGTCAGCAAAACACAACTACAATCTACTAGCCAATGGTGCAAGACCATCTGGAGCAGTTATCTTTAAACCAAAAGATGAGAGTGGGATGTCAGTTCAGCTTACAGAAGGACAAAGACAGCAGTTAATGTCAGACTTAGAGCTTAGATTTAATGGCACTAACAATGCTGGTCGCACAATGTTGTTAGAAGGTGACTTTGATTTTAAGGAAATGGGATTATCACCTAAAGACATGGATTTTATTCAGATGAAGAATATGACAGCTAGAGATATAGCTTTAGTATTTGGTGTTCCTAGTCAGTTAGTGGGTGTTCCAGATAACCAAACATATAACAATGTGTCAGAAGCCAGATTAGCTTTGTATGAAGATACAATCATACCATTGCTTAAAAGAGTAGAGAGCGACTTAAATGAGTGGCTTGGTGCTGATTTTAGCGAGAATGTTAACGTAAAATATGATATTGATGCTATTCCAGCAATGGCTGAAAGAAGAAAAAAGATATATGAGAATGTTGTACAGGCTGTCAGAGAAGGGATATTAAGCCGTAATGAAGCTAGAGATAGATTAGGATATGAGCCAGTACAAGGTGGTGATGAGGTCTATATAAGTGCAAATCTATTTCCATTAGGAGAACCAATGGAGTCTGCTCAAGAACAAGAGACTACAGAAGATGACGAAAAGTATCTTAGCGATTTGTACGAAACAAAAGAAACAGACTTTCCAAAAGAAGGAGATGACAAAAAGATATCTTTAAGAAACTCTAATTTTCCACAGTTTGATTTTGAGTTTGCAAAAAATGTCAAAGAAGTTGGTGTAGGAAAGCAGATATGGAAAGCTGGTGGCAACATAAGAGGTAATGAAGCCTATCAGTTCTGGGCAAAGGCTAGAAAAGGCGAGATGACAGATGGTGTACTGGATTGGATAAAAGAGAGAGAAGCATGGGGTGCTAGACATTTCCAAGATGGTAAGCAGTTCAAAGGTGGTAGTTTAGAACCTAATCTTTCTAATGTTGCTGGTATTGTTGCACAAATGAAATGGGGTGTAATCGGAACTCTTGGTGAACAAGGTATGAAAGATGTCATTCTGGAACTAACTAAAAAGCTAGAAGGTCGCAAAGAACCAGAAGATAAGTCTTTTGATATGCCAGATGACGAATATCTATTTGTAGAAGAAGAAAAGCGAGTATCAGAAAAAGTTAAAAAAGGTTTGCAGAACAAAGTAGACAAGCACAATGAAAAATATGGCGATAGTAAAACAAAGAGGGCAACTGTTAGAATGCTAGAAGCTGTTTTTAATAGAGGAGTAGGTGCTTACAACACAAACCCATCTTCAGTAAGAGCAAGAGTAAGGTCAAGTGACCAGTGGGCATTTGCCAGAGTTAACTCTTTCTTATTTGCTTTAAGAACTGGTCGATATCAAGGTGGAAAGCATGACAGCGACTTATTTCCTAAAGGTCATCCATTATCTTCTAAGTAATGTTACTTGCTACAAAACAAGTTAGAAGAGGTAAAGTTCTATCAGCGAGAAAGAACTTACAGGAACAGCTTAAAAGAAGAAGGTCATTTGAAAGACGATTAACACCACAAATACAGAAGTGGTTTAGCTTTACTGCCAGAGAAGCAGTAGATTTACTGGAAAGTTCAAGACCAATAGAGCTTACAAAGTCCAGAGCAGAGTTATCCAAGATATTATCATCCCATTATCAAGCAGTAATAAAGTCTTTTGGCGATAACTTTCATTACATTAAAAGAAAACAAGAAGATAAGTTTGATTTATATTATCGACAGTACATGGTCGAGTTTGGTGGTCAGAAGATTACCAATATGACTAGAACACAACAGCAAAGAATAATTGCTGTCATAGATAGGTCAGACTTCACTGGTGTAGCTGATATAGGCAAACAGATAAGAGAAGCTAATAAACCAACTATGACAAAAGCTAGGTCTGTATTGATTGCTAGAACAGAAACCCACAGTGCAAGTAATTACAGCAATCATCAAGTAGCAAAAGAAGTTGGAATACCTATGAAGAAAAGATGGGTAGCTACAAATGATGATAGAACTAGAAGCCATCATTCTTCTATATCTGGTACGGAAGTCGGTATGGATGAGGATTTTGAGATTGTTGTTAATGGAATACCATACAAGATGGCTTATGCTGGTGACCCCAGAGGGGGTGCTGTAAATACTATCAACTGTCGTTGTGTTGTAATGTATGTAGAGCCAGAAGATGTTGTAGTAGATACTACAGAAAGAGTTGTTACACCTACTGAGAAATCACCAAATGTTATAGATATAGCTTTTCTTTTAAGTAGAGCAAGTAAACAAACAAGAAAGAGATATAATGAAGAATTTGATGAACAGCTAACAGAACAACAAAAATTTATAGTGGATAAACTAGATAAGCCAAAAGAAATAAAACAAACTAAAAGAGGATACTATAGAAGTGTATCTCAAGTGATGAGTGCAAAGTTAGGTAAAAGAGATGGTAGAGGTGGTGAAACTGTTAAGTCTGGTGTTATTTCACATGAATATGGTCATCATATAGATTATGAGTTTGGAACATCAAAATTTGAAGCATGGAGTGAAAGAAACAAAGCCTTTACTAAAGCTATAGAAGATGACATTGCAAAACTTCAACTATTTAATAATAAAAAAAGAAAAGAATTTTTAGATGAGATGTTTGAAACTCTTGCAATTAAAAGAGAAATTCCAAAAAAAGGTATGGGTGGTTTTGAATGGACAGATGAGTTTACTACACTTAGAAATGATTATTATGGAAATGTTAGTGATATTGTTGATGCTTTAGTAGGTGGGCAATTTAGAAATGAATATAAAATGTGGGGTCACGAAATTTCATATTGGGTACAAAACGATGGCTCTGTACAAAAAGAAATATTTGCAAATTTATTTTCAATAAAAAACAATCAAAAAGCATACGACATTGCAAAAAAAATAATACCAAATACTGTAAGAGAATTTGAGAAAAAATTAGACGATGTTGAAAGCAAGTTAAGAAAAACTGGTAAGTTAAGAGAGGATTTACCACCACATTTACAAGCATTATTTGATGAAAAACCATTCAAACCATTTAACACATGAGATTTTATGAAATTTTCTAGAGAAGAATTAAAAGAAAGATTTAAAAATACTGTTACCTCTAAAGATTGGTATAATTTGTATGAAGAATATTATGGCACTGCTGTTCCATTTCTTGGTTTAAGGAATCCAAATGATACTATTGATAAAATAATAAATGCTTTGATATCAAATAAAAAACTTAAAGAAGTTAAAATACCTAAAGGCATGGAAGATTTTTGGGAATAAAAAAACCCCCTAAATTAATAGGGGGTTTGGGATTATTGGGAGGAAAAAAGTAATTTTTAAAATATGAAAATTAACTTCTTAAAGTTCATCATATATATTTATTGCCAAACTTCAATAGGTATTAAATTTTTTTTCTTCCAGTTATCTACAACATTCTGAGTTTGATTAATTTGTTTATCAATATATCTATCTGCCCATTCTAGTGTAACAGTTCTTTGAACTTCTTTTTTATATTCATTTTCTTTTAACCAAAGTTTAACATATCTTGTTGGATTACCATGTCTATCATCTTTCACAAAAGAATTTTCGTGGTTAGCAATCTTAGCCTTTTCTAATGCTTTAATCCAAGCCTTACTTATTGAGCATGATAATTCTAAAGGCTCATGTTTACTGCCAAAACAAGCACCATCATGTCCACCATAGATTGTTGTATAACCATGAACTGCAATCCTACCATGCTTTCTACCAACCTTATGTCTGCTTCCACAAACTTGACAAGAACCCCAATGAGTAGCTTGTTGTTCAGTGAATTTGATTTCTCTCTTCACTTTAGGTTTAGCTGTAATGCCCATGCTTTTGTATTTGTGCCAAAGCTCATATAACTTCATAGCTTTTGGTTGGTCAAGTTTACTATACTCAGAAAGATGTTTCTCTGGTTTAAAATTCCAGATATCGACACTCTGACAGTGCATGATTTCTGTACCAACTAATTCTGGTTTCACTGGCACAACTTGACTAAAGTACATGATAGTCTCACCATAAAATTTACCAGTTGGCTTATCTCTCATTTGCAAAGCTCTAAAAGCATCATCAAGATTTCTGGTAGCATTTTTAAGACTAGCCTTGGAATGGAAGCCACCTTCGGCTTCCATCTCTGCTCTTTGCAACCCACGATTATATTGCTCATCATAAAGTGTAGTCATATTACTCTCCCTTCTTTGCAACATATTTTTCTATTGAATTTTCAAAGGCTTCAAAAGGATGAGAACCAGAAGCTGTAAATTCTTGAACATTTTCATTTTCACCGAAAGGGTTAAATTGCTCTGGTAATCTAAAAGTACATCTAACTTCATCACCATCAAATGCTGTAACACAACCGACAACTTCATAATTAAAACCATCAACTGTATGCTTTACATTCCAAATTGGTCTTTCTGTAGCATAACCTAAGAATGAACCATCTGTTTCTCTTTCAAAATGAAAATGTGCTGACTTATCTGAACCTTTAGCATTTACATAATCGCTATAAGGTGCATTAGAATGTAATGAAGTTAATTTGCTTTTATATTCTTTTGGAAAATTTATTGTCATTTTTTTCTCTCTATAATTGTTTGAACTTGTAAACAAGATATCAAATAAACTACATAAAGTAAACTACTTAAAAGGTACTTTTTATAAAATAGGGCATATTTTGTGATATTTTTGTTTAAATTGTCTATATTTATGATATATCTTTTATAAATAAGTGTTGATGGAGTAGTTTTTTGCCCATACCAAAGCCAACAAGTGGCGAATCGGAAAGCGATTTTATGGCTAGATGTGTGAGCAACCAGACAATACAAACAGAATATTCTAGTCGCAATCAGAGGATTGCAGTTTGTTTATCACAATACCGAGGTAAAGAAGGGCAATCTATGGCAAGAGCAAATCTAAAAAGAGAAATCGAAAAAGACGTTTTTACAACAGAAGAAGAAGCACTGGAAAGAGCAAATGAAATTGGCTGTACTGGTACACATACTCATGATGCTGATGGCAAATTGATTTATATGCCTTGTGCTAGTCATGCTGATTACACACGATTAACTGGTGATGAATTAACAACACCAAAATCAGATGAAGTAAGTGAAGAAGGTAAACTTGAGTTTGAAGCAGAGTTAAAGGCTTATGGTGATGATGAAGAAAACAAAGGCGAGTTTACAGGATATGCTTCAGTGTTTGGTAATGTTGATTTAGGTGGAGACATTGTAGAGAGGGGAGCTTTTCAAAAATCATTAAGAAGAAAAGGTTATCGTAAAGTGAAGATGCTTTATCAACACGACACGAAACAGCCTATTGGTGTTTTCGATATGATTAAAGAAGATGAGAATGGATTATTTGTAAAAGGTCGATTAGCCATGCAAACTCAAAAAGGTCGTGAGGTCTTTGAGTTAATGAAGATGGGTGCAATCGATGGTTTGTCTGTTGGATACAGAGTAGATGCTAAAGGTTACTCTTATGATGACAAAAGAAAAAAAAGAAAGTTAAAAGAAGTAGACTTAATGGAGATTAGTGCTGTCACATTTCCTATGAACCCAAAAGCAAATTTGGTAAGTGTGAAATCTGACAAAACTATAAGAGAATGGGAAACTTTTCTTCGAGAGGAAGGGGGGTTAAGCCGTTCTGAAAGTAAGATGGGAGCAAATGCTCTTACAAAGGCTTTAAACCAGCGAGAGGTTGGAGATGAGCAGAAAAATAATCTTGTTGCATCACTTCGCAACTTAACCAAAATCATCAAGAAATAAGGAGAAATATTATGTCTGATGAAGTAAAAGAGGTGGTTGAGGGTATTGGTAAGGCTTTTGAAGAGTTTAAAGCTACTAATGACCAGAGACTATCTGAAATTGAAAAAAAGGGAACAACTGACGTTGTAACCGAGGAAAAACTTCAAAGGATTGAAGCAGACCTAGATAAGTTTGAGGATATCAACCAAAAACTTACTGCTCAAGCTAATGAAGCAAAATCTGTCAACGATAAGTTAGACCGATTAGAGACTATGGTAAAAAGACCAACAGCATCTATCGAAACTACAGAAGTTAAAGCAGAAGAAAAGGCTTTCACTAAGTGGTTAAGAAAAGGTAAAGAAAGTCTTGACGAAATGGAAACTAAAGCATTGTCAGTAAGTGACGATACTTCTGCTGGTTTTTTAGCACCACCAGAATATGTCAGAGAGCTTATTAAGACAGTTACTGAGGTCTCACCATTAAGAACTATAGCAAGAGTTAGGTCAACAACTCTTAAATCTGTTCAAATGCCATCAAGAACTGCAACATTTTCAGCAGTTTTCGTAGCAGAGCAAGGAACTCGTTCCGAAACAACTGGTTACACAACTCAGTTAGAAGAAATCCCAACACATGAGTTATATGCTCTTGTTGATATTTCTGAGCAACAGTTGGAAGACTCAGTGTTTAATGTAGAAGCAGAGATGCAAGAAGAATTTGCAACACAATTTGCAAAAGCTGAAGGTACTGCTTTTATAAGTGGAACAGGAGTAGGTAAGCCAGAAGGAATTTTAACTAATTCTGATATTGCAACTACTAACTCTGGTTCTGGAACAGCTTTAACAGCAGACGGACTATTAACATTAGTTCACTCTTTAAAGAGTGAGTATGGTTCACAAGGCTCATTCATATTTAACAGAACTACTCTTGGAGCAATAAGAAAGCTCAAGGACAGTGCTGGTCAGTATGTTTTCCAAGCTGGAATGATGCTTACTGCTGGTGTTCCAAATACAATTCTTGGATATCCTTATGCAGAAATGCCAGATATGCCAGACGTTGCTGGTTCAGCAAAGCCTGTAGCATTCGGTGACTTCTCAAGAGGTTACATGATTGTTGATAGAGTAGCTTTGTCAGTATTAAGAGACCCATTTACACAAGCAACATCTGGTAATGTCAGATATGTCGCTAGACGTAGAGTTGGTGGTCAAGTAATACTTGCTGAAGCTATTGCAACCCAAACCATTAGTGCTTAAAGGAGATAGACTATGAAAGAT
>TARA_R100001460_G_scaffold78214_4_pt1 | contig 17760 bp, 34 predicted proteins | sample TARA_R100001460 | Tara Oceans TARA_R100001460 (sample SAMEA2622190) | marine metagenome | biome: marine biome (ENVO:00000447); feature: surface water layer (ENVO:00002042); material: "saline water (ENVO:00002010), including plankton (ENVO:xxxxxxxx)" | depth 5 m | reverse complement strand
GTACTCATCTGTTGATGTTTGAACTATCTCCAAAAAATAGGGTTTGCTGTTTTTTTCTTTAAGAACTGTTATTTCAAAAAACAAAGGCGTATCCTCGTGGGACACACCTCCGTAAGTTTGTAGTTCTCCTTTTTTGTTTGGTAGGTTATGGCAGAGGTCCTTCATCTGCATTAAGATGTCGTAAATGTATTGATCTCCTAGTATTTCTAGTTCATCTATAAACGACTCTTCTGTTTCAAAGATAATGCTACCCTCTGAATACTTCAGTTTTAAATCCATGTTCATCAAGTTGTTTTAATCGGTACTCTTGAAGCTTAGACAACTTTCCCTTTGGTGTCTTTACTTCACTAAATAGAACGCATTGGCAGTCTTTTTTTATTGCCACCAAATCGGGAATTCCATTTTTATTAGTCTGTATGAGCTTGATTACGTAGTAGCCGTCAGCTTCTAATTGCTTGATTCTTTTCGATTGGATTTTTTGCTCAGTCATATTACAAATCTAAGAAATCTCTACGAAAATGTTTTAACGTATAATCCTTTTTATTTGTTACACTTTTATAAATATCTTTTTCAATTCCTCCAATTGAAAATATCCAATATATTTTATTGTGTTTCCGATCCTTAGTTGTCATACGATCTCGTGCCTGCCAATATGATGTAGCACTGAAGTCTATATTATAGAATACCAAGTATTTAGCTTTACTTAGTTTTGTTCCTTCACGACCAGATACAATCTGAAGAGCAATGTTCTTATCTGTATTATCAAACTCATGTATCTCTGTACATAGATTATCTCCAAATACCGTCTTCAGTGCATCTAGTTCAGCCTTGAACTTATAGAATATTCCTATCTTCTTACCTTTGAAGTAGTCCTTTATAAATTGAGCCTTGAATGTATCAATAACTGTTGCTGATTTATTTTCAAACTTGACAGTCCCTGAGCATAGCTGGTGTGTTTTCTGCATCAGCTTTACAGGCGTGTCAGCAAGGACGTACTTGTCATCGATGGTAATGACCAAGTCCTTCTTCAGCTCCTTAACGTATTCCTCAACGATTGGGTTTGGGCGAACCCATAGCACCTCCTCCTCTACGCTAGAGTCGAACCCCGCCTCCTGTTGTGTGTAGTTTATGGTGTAGGGTTTCATCTTGTTCACTATGTCCATCTTTCCATCGTCATAGTTATTTATTGTTCTACCATTTATTACTCTTTGTTTCTTGTTGACATACACATCTGCAAATCGATAGAAGTTTCTAAAGTTCTTAAATGGATTTTTTAATATACCATATACCTGATGATACATCTGCGAGTATGACTCTGGAGTTGGCGTTCCCGACATAAGGATAACCAGTGGTCTATGTTTGCGTATAAGTTCAGCAACTTTCTTTGATCTACCAGATGGTTTAGGATACGCACCTATTGAGTGAGCCTCATCAACTATTATAAAGTCAAACTGTACCTTATCCGGCAGCTTGTGTAATGACTCATAATTTCTAATAAAGGTCACATACGATGGGCATAGCTTTGATACGTCATCTTCGATTGATGATATTGCTTTCTTTTTTGTTATGAACAGTAGATTTCTGCATCCCATCGCTTCAGCTATACCTAGGGATGTTAGGGTTTTTCCAGTTCTAACTTGCATTGCCAAGTAAAGAAAACTATACTTATTAATTATGTTAACACCTTTTTTAATTATCTCTTTTTGATAGTCTCTAAATTCCATGTATATCTTCTTTTACGTATTTAATTATTTCTTCAAATATATTTATAGCCTCTTCTTTAGTAAGCCTTATTTTAAAATGGCTCAAGGTGTCCGTGTACTCCACAGAAAGCCCAGTGTCATTAGGCTCTAGTGAAAAATGCTTACGACTGTCTGTTGTTAGTATTACTTTCTTTTTCATTTCTGTATGTTTATGTATTATTTCATTTCCTTCCATTTCAAAGTAAACAATAGTTGAAGTGAAGGCAATAAATATCAATGATCCTACTAGTATCAATCCATATACTATATCTTTTGCATCCATCTGATTAAATTTTAGTAACATAAATTAATTTCTCTCTCGGTATAAACAACAGTGTCATATCCCTCACCTTCCCAGCTGTACTGAATAGGTACGTCAGTCAGAGGTACGTGTCTAACCTCCTTCCGAATATTGTACTCCTTAAACATCAGTAGGATGATAAGAGACATAATCAATGCCGTTAGTAGTAGTGCTTTTTTATTCATCTTTCCTAAATATAATCCATCGCCCAATCGTATCCCTTCCTTCCTCTAAAGGTTTGTTTGTGCTAAACGAAGAGAATGATTTAAGCCATTTATAAAATCTTGTTCTACTAATAGTCATCTTTGCCTTGGGTGCGTAGTCAGGATACTCGTCAATAAATTTATTATACAAATCGTGCTTGTATATCCTTGTGTCAAACTGTAAAAGATCGCAACCAACCTGACCCTCAATAAGACCACACCACTCAATGAAATCGTGAGTTGTTTCTGCTGATAACTGTCGAATTTTTAAATTTACAAACGAACTTTCTTTTAAACCATTAGTCATGTAGTACTGTAAACACTGTATCATATAGTTATCAAACTGACACCAATCATCCTCACTCCAATCACCAAACATTAACCTACCAAACTCATCCAAAGGTGTGTATGCTTTGTTGTAGTGCTGATGTAGTTCTAACTCCCATTTACGTCTAGCAAATGAATTACCTGCACCACGAATAGCATAGTTTGTAGTGATAGCTATCTTTGGTGACTTAGAGAATGGTATCTTGATTGCATCCTTATTCTTTTTCTCTAGTGTCAAACCCTCTGTTACGACACTGAATAGACGCTCAAAGTCAAAGTTCTTTTTAACATCATCAAATACTAGTATCTGTGTATCTGCTGACACTAGCTGATATGCGAATGACTTCTCAAAGTTAAAGGACTTGCCATCAATAGTAACTACTTTCTTCATGTGACCAAGTGCATTCATAAAAAGTCCCTTACCTGTACCTCCTTCAGGGTTATCTGATATAACCTCATCGTTAAGTATCACAGCTGGGCAGAATGATTGATTCTTGTGACCATGCATCAGAAATCCAATCGTAGATTCCATTGATGTAATACGTGTCTCGCTTCCTCCACATATATTATTTACAAATTTCTTGTAGTCACAATCACCAACCTTGCACATCTTAAAGCTACGATCAATAACGTGGTCCTTCCAAACGTATCCTCCTAAATCAAAGTAATCAATTGATTCTACGGATGTCTTTGTTATTTTTACTGCACAGTTTCGATAGTATAAATACGCAGTGTCCTTAGTGTCCTCAATAAAGTATATGTCTATAGTTGATAGTAGAGACAGAAAGTCTTCCTTGAAAAATCGTGTCTTATCAGCAAAATAGTTATACACAAAGCTATCTCCTAAGTCAATTAAGTAGTTTAACACAAAGTCTTTTATCTCTTTCTCTGAAGTATGGTCGATTAGGTTGTTAGTTACCTTTACAAATACATAGTTCCTACCACCCTCTGGACAGAACTTATAGAAACCATTCTCTTCTAAAAAGTTTTTAAATGCGATGTGTACGATTGATACATTTCCTTTCTTTGTTATGACCCAAAACTGTTGATTTTTTTGCTCGTTCTCTAGCGTGTCTATAACGTTGTCTACGGCTTCCCCATCTATATTTTTTTTTTCAAACTCCATCTTCACCTCTCTACGACTGTATCCTTTCTTGCGTAGATTACGAACGTATGTTACTAACTCATCGTCTTCGTAATACTTGGTATTGAACTTTGCTGTGTTACTATATGCTGACTCGATAGTTCTGTCTATCTCTCTACGACTAAATCCATTAGATTCATATTGATGTAAAATAAACTGGGCAAGAGACCGGCTGACACCATACTCATTGAGAGCCATTGCAAGTATGTAGCAGTTTTGATTACGCTGTCCTTCTGTCATAGGATACTTTCGCTCCCACCATTTTATGAGGATATCAACGATTTTGTTCTCATCTGTTATTGGTATCGTTCTTTTTTCTGTGACTGTAACTTCCTTGTACTCAATGTCAGCTAGGATATCCCAAGTGTTTGAATTCTCGTTTATATGTATCAATGGATCGTATGACTCATAGCATACACGAGATATATCCTTACATGACTTATCAAAATACTTAGAGTCAAAGTACGCCTCTAGCCCCTTGAAATAATTTACATGATTTTCTTCTTCCTCTGGTATTTTGACGATAACCTTTAGACCATTACCAGATGGAGATATAAAACAAGCATATACATACTTGTCTTTTGTGAATCTCTCTTTATCAATTAATAGATCCTTCTGTTTCTCATATCCATCAAAGTCTAGGCATATAAATCCACTGTGTTCTTCTATAGATTCTGAGTTTCTTTTATTGAATTTACCACTAAAACATACGGCAGGTAACCCCTTTTTTAGTTCTTGTCTCTTGGCTTTGTCTTTACATTTTCTGATGTCTTTAATCCTATTTTTGGATGCACCAGTCTTAATTCTTTCAAGGACAAACGATATGTTTTTATGGAAGGGAGTATTAACTTCCTTTATATTTTTAAAGATTGTGACGATTTTCGACATTTTCATTCCGATTTTACGACGTTTAACTTATTGGTTTTCAATATACTGTCAATTATGACGATTTTTTCTTCACGGGAAGTATAAATAAAAATAAAAAAAAGAATAGTAAATAGAGAAAGAGTAAGGAGGAGAATTTTCGTCTCCTCCGTCACTCGTCTTAGAAAGGGAAATCATCTTCCTCTTCTTTCTTCTTTGGTTTGTACGTGTCAACAGATACGTGATGTGTTTTACCGTACTGATCCTCTTCTCTCTTCTTACCGACCTTTAGCTTGATGTACTTCTTGCTATTGTACTCGAACATAAACTCTTTTGGTAGGTCAGATAGGCATACTGATATCTCTACCAGGTCTCCATCGAATTTTTCGACACCACTGCCGACATAAATTTTCTCACTCATGTTTTGAAATTTTGATTGTAAAGAAATAAAAATATTAAACTGACTATTCATACCACTAAGGGGTAGAAAGTCTCTTAGAATTAAAATTAGAGGGTATCTGTGACGTAATACGAGTTGATATCCTCTTCAGAATCCGGTCCAAAGAAACGATTGTACACTTCAACCGCTCTTTTTACCTTTTCCTCTCCGCCTGCAATGAACTCATCAGAGCAATTGAATGAGCCGGTCTGCAATGTCTCCTTGCATACAACTAAAAACGTCATTGGTTTATCAAATAACTGTTGATATATGTACGCTTGACTATCGTAGTTGTAACGTCTAGCACTGTACCTAAACTCCTTGATATTACGTGTAGTCTTTAGGTCGTAGATGTCTGTCTCTGTTACGATATCAGCCTTTCCTTTCCACTGTACACCAAAAAACTCTCCAATGGCAGGTACTTCATGCTCAGATCCAATTATTAAACTCCAAAAATCAAAGTTACCATTGACTGCATCAACATATCCATTCACTTCATTAACATCTTTAGTTAGCAGCATAAATGGAGTGTCATCATTTAATGCCTCCTTGTACTTCTTAGTGTTTCGACTGCTCACATCAATAGAAGGAAAGTCATTTACCTTGTCAGGCTCAAGTAGCATCTCATGGAATAGCCTACCTTTTGCTAGGTTGACATCGTCTTCACGAGATACACCAAAAAGTTTTGGATTATTAAGTAATGCTCCAATGTCGGAGTTTGACAGGTACTGCTTACCCACTCCATGGTAGTACTCATTGTTGTCTTTCAGTTTATTTAGAATTGTACTCATCTTCAATGTGCTTTTTTAGTGATGCTGAAATAAAGTATCCTTTCTGAAGGGTACTGATGACCTGCTCTAGAGACATCTTGTCTTTGTTCTTGCTAATCCAAGGTACAATCTTGTCCTTCCAAGCCTTGTCTCCTTTCTTAGGGCGAGTCTTCTCTGTAGTCTTTGATGTATGTTTAGCTTGGTCTACCTTAGTGTCCTCGCCCATCCAAAGATTAATACCTAACCCATGTAGTGCAATAGCCTTGGCTGTACACCTCTGAATAGTTTTAATAGCATCAAACGATGTAATCTTCTCCAGTGTTATTGATTGGTTTCTGTAGTCCATGATAGGCAGATGCTCAGTGTGTGACAATCCATCTACAGTTACCTTAACTGTAACCCATGCAGTCCTTCCATCGTGATTATACAAGCAATTATTTGAATGCTCATCTAAAATAACTTCACGTTGTGCATCGGGATACATGGTCTTTAATTGATTCCATGCATTCGCCCATGATAAGTAATCTTGCTTACCCTTTTTTTCAATGAGGTGATTTATGTCTACCTGCCTCAATTTGTTGTAACTCATCTTTTAACTTTTTGATTTTGTTTTGAAATAATTTTACTCTTCTACCGTTGGTTGGTTCCTGATGCATGAGTCGTATCTTGTCACGAATGTTTCGTTTTAGATTAGCGATCTGTACTGACTGCACACCAGCTTCCCATCCTTCAGCTTCGAATACTTTGTACTGTTCTTTAGTTACCTCCTTGTAGAAATCTCCACCAAGGGACGTATTGTATATTTTTACTTCTTGAGTATCATTGTCTCTTACAATTTTAACTCCTTTTACCAAACGTCCTTGGTATCCAAATCCATCTAAAGGTATTGAGCGTAAATTACACGCTTGATTCCATACTTCTTCAAACATTATTCTCTATTCTTTCCATTAAACGAATGTAATCATCATCTTCACTTATTCGAGTGTTACGTCTTATTGAATTTGTGATTGCAGTGTAGCTTATTCCAGCACCTCTCATGTTACACAATCGTTGAATAGCTGTCTTACGCATACCTCGTCTATCGCACAAAGCAAATAACAATGCTCTAGCATCAGTGATATACCTGTCTTTTGATTTTGAGAATAATTCATCTTGGGAGACTCCCATTTTTTTGCATACAGCTTCAGTGTATGACTCAAAGATTTCTAACTTCATTTTAAATACGTTTTGTTATAATATATTATACGATTTATCTACTGTAATGTTTCGTTTATTATACTTATTATTTGATTTTTTGTATACATCTTTGCATTGGGTGTATACGATAAGTGAACACCCTTGTCAGAGACATAAACCCTCCTGACCTTATACTTTCGCATAATGTTCAGGAGAGTATGTGGATTAATTTTTTCCATGATCTCTGTTAACTAAATCAAAGACTGCTTCCTTGGCTTGAAACTCATCACTTACACGAGAAGATATAATCTCAATGTCATTGTGTTTTTCAAACTCTTCAATGTACTCATCAATTGCATCAACCAATAACTTCTCTCCGAATGTATTCTCGTCATCTTCGACAAGCTTTGTTCGTGTGAACTTTAAGAAATAGTAAATTGATGAAGCGTTTAACTCGCTGATAAATAAAGGTACTTTTGCCATACTGTTTTCAAATTTCTGTGTTAAATAATAATTCTCTAATTTGGTACTGCATCTCAAACTCACAACCCATTCCCTCTGTATATTGGTCTTGGAATTGTTCGTTTACTTGTTTACATGCTTCTTGTAATAGAGCGAACTCTAAGTTGTTGGTAGGTACTTCTTCAATACCTTTATCTGCTTCTATTAACAAGTTTAATATAGACATGAAATGCAATACATCTAATTCTATTTTTACTTTCATAGCTTATACTTTTTAATGATTCTAATTAGTTTCTGTGCGTAGCTGACATTACCTTTGTAGCATGATGTAGCGTATACCATACCACCACCGTTGACGTATGCTTGGCTCTGCTGAATAGTACGTCCACCACACAAGCAATCCACCCATTTGTCTATAGTCGGCTCTCCTTTTATACGTTTTTGATAGCGACCGTTCAGTATCTTACTGTGATGCCTCATAGACCACCAAGAACTCTTGTATCTTGTGAACCTATCTGTTGGACTGTCATCAGAAGCAACCAAAAACATCTTCCGGTCTTCCTTGTTCCCTCTAAACTTGTGTCCAAAGTAGTTGTTTGCATCCTTGCATAGCCTACTCGTACCGTACTGTGTCTCAAGTATACTCTGTGCGACATACAACTGATATGGTATACCACTGACCTTGGATTCTTCCTTGGCAGATACCTTCAGCCATGCAATAAAGTCACTGATGTGTTGCTCCTTCCATTTTTTGAACCTCTTCTTCTCCTTGTAGCTAGATAGGTGTTCTCCTTTCCACTCAGAACTTGTCAACCAGCTTCTGTTTTTAGGTGTACGATCCTCGGTGTACTCCTTGTCATCTGTGGTCTCATTGCGACCAGCGTGTACGTCTGTCTCAACGTGATGATCGATGATGCAGTCTGTGTCCATTAGGATGGATGTAAAAATCAAACACCCCATTATTGTTAAGTATATTTTCATGGTAAATAATTTAAGTCTGCATGTTTAAAGAATTTATCGATCGACCTGTCGATTGTTGTCTCCATTGCATCGAATGCCCAAGGGTATATTCTGCCCGATGCTTTTATTTCATTTAGGTCTTGCATCGTACCCGCTGCATTTGCTAAGTAGAACCAATTGTATGTTCCTTTGAAAAAATCTCTCATATTATTTAAGTTTAATTATTAAGCCTTTCTCTTTCCAAGGCTTCTTTGAAATAAAGTTTCCTACTGTCTCTCTTGATACAATGTCACCTGCTGAGATGACAAGCTTACTACCCTTTTGTAGTAATGTCCATACCTTTTTGTGGTCTCTCTTGACAGTGTCAAGAACGTGCATTCTTTGTATGGGTTCTCTTTTGAACATCGACCCATTGTAGGGGGCGTTCTCAATAAACTTATTTAGCTTGAGTCCACCCCATCTTCTAGCGTACTGTTTAAACGTCATCTCCATTTGATCTCTTGATTAAAAGTGTTGTCCCTTTCGGGTAATAAACTTCCCATGTTACTGTTTCTCTAACTTCAACACCACGTACAAAGACGATATTCCTTGGCATAGATACCACTTGAACCGCTCCATGTCTCTGAACTTCAATGTTGTGTCGTAAGATAACATTTTTTGGGAGATTGTTGTGTATTTTTGCAACTATTTTTATATAATTTCTTTCCCACTGAATTGTTTTAGTTCCATTCGGCATCACAACTGCCCTACCTGTAATGGTTTTTATTAGCTCAGTCTGACCCATTGCCATGACTGACGTTAGTAATATTAATAGTACTGTCTTCATAGTGTTATTGGGTTTGGAATGTAAACAATTGTCATCTCGTACTCAACAGTCCTGGACTGATTGTCTAAGATGTACCTTTCCATTCTTGATTCGCTATCAAAATCTCCTGCGAAAATCCTTTCATTTGAATCTGTCATTTTGTAAAGTCTATACATTTTTACCATGTCTCTATTTTTTTAATGGTCTTAAATCATATGGCTCGGCATCGAGATAGTAGTCGATAGTCCAACCATGTTTTTCTAAATCGTTTTTCAATTTCTCACACGTTATGTACGTGTACTCATCAGCCTTTTCAAACTTGAGGATGATGGATTCTATTTTCTTTGGTAATTTCATATGTCTGTTTTGTTGTGTAAACATTTCTATCGCACGTAAGGAGAGTGCTATACTCTTTTCCATCTACGTTATCTCCATCTTCCATCCAAAAAGGGAATAGTCTTGGATTATAGCAAACCTTTTTGCCCATCTCCGAGGGTTTCTTCTCGTGTATCGTAAGGCTCTTGCACTTTATCCAAGCACAAACAGTCTTGTTACTGCCACCCCATATCTTCTGAGCCGCCCCCTTTTGGTTGACAAGCTTACAGTCTTGCATACGAAGGAACACTTCGTTAGGATCAAAATAAAAGCTATCGCTACCCAAGGTAATCTTCCACTTCTGATAGTTTTCTCCTCTTCCTAAATTAAATCGTACTGTAATCATAATATATTTTTTAATATGTGAGTAATAACGTCTATCGTCCAACCGTTGCCTAGCATCTTGTACCTCTGCGTATTCGATACGCCATCAGTATAGTTGTCAGGTACTGTCTGTAATCTCTCGCACTCAACGGGTGTGAGCTTTCTCCATGAACTTTTATCTATTGCAATCTTCGGTTCTCTGTGTCCACCCTGCATTGTTGTGAGAGTAGGAGACTTGCCATCTTCAGAGTACACTCTCTTGATGCTATCGTGACCTTTCAGATTAGCAGTCCCGATTCTTATCAGTCCGTTGATTGACTTTGTAGGATTCTCTTTTAATACCATAGTTCTCTGTCTGCGCTCTATACTATTCCACCAAACTGCACCATTGTATCTTGCTGTTAAGCAATGAGACTTGCCATCTTTATTTGTCATCAAGTCGGTGGCAAACCCGTCTTCAAGTATGTCCTTTAGTACTATACCTTTGTCTTTCGGCTGACCTACATTAGGTATGTTTGTCCAATAAAGTCTGCCTCTACTTTGAGCCGATACCAATGCAGAGTTTATCTCAATAGGCTCAACACCTAAGTACTTTGAGATGACATCTCTACTCTCTTTCTTCATCTTTACATTCTCCAATAAGAAATACTTTGGCTTCAACTCATTCAACAAACGTACATACTCAAAGAATAACTTACTGCGAGGATCTTCAAAGTTCAACTGATGACCAGCAAAACTGAACCCTTGACATGGGCTACCACCAAGCAACAAGTCAATCTCGCCAATGTCCTCAGCCTTTACCTTTATTACGTCTCCAATGTGAATCGTATTGGGATAGTTCTTCTTTGCTACTTGTATTGCATACTTGTCAATCTCACTCGCATAGTATGTATCGTACTCTATACCTAATCGGTTTAAGGCAATCTGCCCACACGACATACCGTCAAACAAACTTAATACTTTCATGTCTTTTTTCTTTTGATGTTTTAACAATCTCCTCACACAACTGTGTAGGTATTTTACTTCTCTCATAATTCCCTTTCAATCCTTGAGTACCCGTCCGACTACCTCTTGGTGCTGGCGTGTGACATGGATCACCGTTCTTGCACATCGGTCGTGGATTCCAAAGCCAATTGCTTGTCCATATATCTGTTGGCTTCATCCTACTGTCTCCGTATTGGCAGTACGTGACTGTGTGTCTTATGTTGTACACGCTGTCCCACCTCGGACTCTTCCTCATCTTCCCTCTTGGGTTCTCAATATACCAAATTACATCGTTGTTCAGCAAGGTAAAGTCCATGATAAGATCAATGGTCTTGTTCAGTATCTTGATACCCAACTCAGCCTTGTCTGTCTTTGGTTTGAACACCTCGCCACTAACCCAATTGCGACCGATAGCAGCTACGCTGAACGCAGTACAAGGAGGCGATGCCCATATGACATCAGGTACAAATGGTATGTCTTTTACTTGAACGTCTAAGATGTTCTTAACAAGGTCGATGTTGTCAAATGGTTCGATGTCTACGCTGAAGACCTCAGCACCATCTCTCTCAAATGCTTTGCCGATTGAACGTGAACCAGCAAATAGTTCTAATACTTTCATAGTTTAATACAATATTTAATTGATGATGTACGATTACACAAGCCCCTCTGTCTACAATGAACTGTACCATCAGTTCTTGAGTATACATAGTCGCTGATTTTGTACAAGTCAACTCCATCAGAGTAGGTAACTGTAAAGTATTCTAACCCTTGTTCGGCTTTGTCTTTTGCTATCTTGATTGTTCTGTCAATCTCATTTTCCATTCGCTCTTTACGAGCCTCTTTGTTTACTGTTATTTTCATTTTGATTACCGTTTTAGTTAATGTATACTTCTACCCATCCCTTTTCTGAATGCTCTACATCTACATCCATGCCTTGATTCTTTAATCTTGTTGCAAGTTTATGAGCAGCTTTCCACAAACCAGGTTCGGGCATCTCGTCATGGTATTCGTCATAGTAAACGTCACCTCTGCACTCATAAAAATTGTCTTCTGAGTCGTACCTAAATGTATACCCATCAATTGTTTCCTTCTTGTTCATATCTCATTATTTTTTACGTATAGAAATAGTCGTGGGGTAACCTGTGGGGTACCCCATCTGTCTAGTTTAATAATATTGACTCATGTCGTGTCCTCTGCTCTCGTAGTACGATATCTGTTGACTCATTTCCCCATCCATTCTTTCATCTTCGATTGCTTTATGGATTTTATTCCACAGTTCTCCATCGGATAAATCGTTAAACATCCAATCGAATTCTTCGCCTAACTCTTTTAGAAGATCTTTACTCTTTCCATCCATTAGCTCTATAATTTCTATCTCTTGTGGATATAATATTATGCTTTCGATGTCACCATGACAATCTAAATCTACATCCATCGTGTACCCTTGATAATCTATTGTATACATATTTGTTACTGTTTTTTGTTATACTATTTAATAAATTCTACTACTGCATTGTTTTGTCCAACAAAGACATATCTCTTTATTATATTATTACTCATCTTCATAGGCATCAAATGTCACTTCTCCTGTTTCTGTAATCCACTCAGATCCACAAGAATTACACTCACTCATATGAGTAAATTCATGTTGTGCTTCTGTGTTATGACAATCACAGACAGGGCATTGATATACTCCATTAAATTCTTCTTTACTCATCTTTTTAATAAATTCTACTACTGCTTTGTAGGTAGCGTCTCGTCTATCATCACCCTCAATATGTAATATCTCTTCAGATGTATAGTTGTCGATAATATCTACCAAATAGTTCTCTACTCTTACACTGTACCTTGGTATTCGGTCTTCATTCCCCTTAAAAGTGAACCTGATGTCCTCAATCTTCTCCACCACTTTCATTAGCCAAACCCAATTCTTATGATACTCAGTGTCGACTAAGACATAGTTCCAAGATAGTCCATCGCAGTCTTCTACATTTTTTGTATCTGAATATTCATAATAATCTCTACCTCTGATTAAGTCCTTATGCAATCTTTCGTGTAGCCAAACCATATCATGTTCTAACTCCATACCCATAAACTCTGCTATTAATTTGTTACTTTCCATTGTTACTGTTTTTTGTTATATTAAAAAAATAAATATATGTTACGAGTAAAATATGTAAGCAAGTTGGTAAGGTGTTGATTGTCAGCTACCTAACCCTCAATGGTTCGGTCGTCGCCATACACACCACCCACCTACCATACCCACCTACTCTTCCTCCTCCTCTGCATAGAATTCATCCCAATCAATCAACTCCAATAACTCTTCGTAAATCTCAATGGTCTCTCCATAGCAAACCTCTACCTTCAATGCATCAAGCAAGTCCTCTACAAACTGATCTTCGTAGTAGTATATGTTGCCATCATAACCTGCTTGTATATGATTGTCACATCCTTTGCTTAGAATGTATATGGTATACCCATCTGCTGTCTCTGTCTCGTATGCAAAAGGCATTTGTCTTGGCGATGTCCATGCATCAACTCGTGTGATGTCTCTGTCTTTTAAAAACTTTTCCATTGTATTGTTTTATAAAATACTAGCCACGCCTAGGCTAGTAATCCTCTGAGAGTCAAAAATACACATCAAATTTATTGTATCACGAAGTCAGTTGGATGCTTCGATAATGCTGTCTTGTACTTCAATGCCACCACATTGCCTGGTCCATCGTCAAGGAATCTCAAATCGTCAAGGTCACCGTTGACTGTATTGAATCCGTTGTACATATCAGGCAAACCCTTGGCAAATACCATTGCAACATTTGCTACCTTGTCAGCCAATAAGTTCATGGCTATCTCATGGTTGTCCTCGTGTCGAGAGAACGTCAGATGATAGTTAGGCTCACTGTTTTGGAATAACATATAGTGGTCTTTGGTGTAGTCATAAAACTGCACGTCATTGAACTCTTTGAAGATGTTCACACCATCAATACGCTGACGTAACCAATTGATGTCAGACGTGCCGTTCAAACGGATGCAATACTTGTCGTCGCCACGTTTCTTGTGACGATTTCTGATTCGCTCAATATCAGTGAACAGATGCTCAATGAATTTACGTCGGTTTCCGACGTAATAATTCGCCTTGTTGATACGTGCTTTCTGTACACTGTTGAACTTGCCACGACCAGAACTGTATAAACAGTCCCTCTTGCAACCCTCACTTGCAAAGTGACATAGGTTGATACCTTTGTCGTTCATTGTGTGTGGGGCAAGGTACATAATGTACGTGGTGTACCCCTTGTTCTCGCCTTTCAAAGTCTTCGTGCTTGAAGTACCAAGTAAGGTCTTTGGAATGTAATAACTCATAACTGTTTTGTTTTTTACGTCTTGAGACGTGAATAATAACATAATTGCTGTCTTGTTACACTATATTATACGGTAAACTTACCCTAAATGTTACATTTTGGGGTAATTAATTTACCATCCCACCTCTTACCGTTCAAATACCATACACCCTTCTTTTGATTGATGCGTACACTTGGGATTCCGTTTAGACGTTCCTTTGTTGTCCTTGTAAACCAACCTGCATTGGTAATCATAATTGTTCTGTCGGGATCGTTGTATTTGTACGCAATTTCATTTCCAAATAGCTTCAAGACGGTTACATTTGGGAGTACCTCTACTTCTGTATTGCTCATCTTGAATTTATTAGCATTGATAAATGCTTCAATCGATTTTTCTGTAATCTTATTCATTTTAATACATTTTTTTTTTAATAAATTATTCTCCAATCTTCCAAATCATTACCGTGCCAGGATCGTTCCACTCACTATACCACCCTCGGTCGTTCAACTCCTTCTCCCACGAGTTCAGCACACCAAACGTTCGGTCTTCAGCACGAGAAAGATAGTAGTCGTAGATTACCTCGCCTTTGTACTTGTCTCTGTTGTCGGCAGCAATCCAAATGCCTACATTCCCACCTTTCCCATAAAAATCATCCGTAGTGCCACATAATCCGTTCCTAACACACCCCTCGTATGCCGGTTCTAAGTTCTCCTCAATCCATTTTGTCATTTCATCTATGTTCATAATCCTGCTTTTTTAATGAAGTAATTACACACCTCGGGGATGTGCTTTTTGTAATAAGGTTGCTCATTCTTACACCATTGGCGAACCTCAGCTCTCGTCTTGAATGTTTGAAAACGAAACGTTAGCTCTAACTCGTCGATAAAGTCTTGGACTGTCCAGCCCTCCCATATATGTTTGTTCATAACTATTTTACTTTTAATCCAAATGTTCTTAAATAATCTGCGTTCAAAATCTCTAAGCCATCAGCCTCAATCTCGTCAATGATGCCTTGATAAAAATCTTTTGCATTACTGTACTTCTTGAACGTTGTCTTAATCGTGTACTTCGACCCTCTGATCGAATAATTGTCTTCGCTGTCAAATATCACACCCTTAGTTCTATTCTTGAATATCTCCTTGTGCAGAGCGTGCTTGTTTACAACATCTTCCAATAATAAGTGCAATGGTGTTGTCCACTCCCACTCCTCGTTCCACAAACTGTCCACGTCGATCTGTTTGTAGATGTCCTCAACTCGGACACCATCCTTGATATTGTGTACTCTCAGTTCGCCACCCCAAGCGTCATCAAACACTTCGCACATTGGCTTCTTGTCAAAATAAATCTTCGCACTATAGCCTTGTCCATCGTGACCTCTGAACTGTTGAAGATTCTTTACCGTTGCTCTCTCTAAAAATTCTTGCTTTGTCATGTTACTGTTTTTTGTTATACCATTTAATAAATGCTACTACTTGATTGTAGCATTGTTCTCTATTGTAATCATAAGGGTCTATTTTTTTTAAATTTCTCCTCCAATCATCATATTTCGCAAAACTCATATCTTCATTAATGCACTTTCTTATATTCTTAATCACAGGCATCAGCCAATCCCAAGACGTGTGGTATTGTAAGTCTTTATCTCCGTTTAAGCACCAATGATGCTCATTAGGTTTCCAACCCATAAATTCTGCTATTAATTTGTTACTCTCCATTGTTACTGTTTTTTATTGTACTCTTTAATAAATTCTACTACTGCTTCGTATGTGTCATCTATAGGCAACCCTATTTCCAATACATCAAAGTCTAAATCATCCTCCTTAATCTTGTGTACCACTTTATCTAGCCAATCCCAAGAGGTGTGATATTTAAGTTTTTTGTAGGGTATTACAATTTTTTGTGGCATATATAAAATTGAATTTTTATTAAACCCCCAATCTATTTTATGACCCATAAATTCTGCTATTAATTTGTTACTCTCCATTGTTTTTTTGTTATACTCTTTAATAAATTCTACTATTATGGAATAAACTGATTCAATATCTACACACAATAAAGCGTGTTTTAATTCATCTAATTCTTGAGGTTCTTCGCATAATTTTCTAATCTTTTCAATTACAGGCATTTTCCCTCCCATTAGCAAATCCCAAGAGGTGTGATAACTAGACTCTTCCATACACAAATCACATCCGCTTATAATTCCTTCATCAATCTCTGTTTGCACTTCTTCCATTGCATCTTCAACTGTTTTACAGATATTTCCTGATGTTGGTAATTCTTTATCTAACTCATATTCAAATGGCACATTAACCCTTATGGTATTATTACCCATAAACTCTGCTATTAATTTGTTACTTTCCATTGTTATTTTATTCTTCTTTATCATTATAAATAAATTCATCATTTAAAGATTGGTGTAGTTTTTCAACTATTGGCGCTGTTTTCCATAATATACTTTTATCAGCACCCCATTGTGACCAACTATCATGATTTGAAATACAAAATTCTACTTCTTTTTCTTGTTCATTATCAATAATTGTGATAGTTCCTTTAATATAAATTTCCATTGTTACTGTTTTTTGTTTATTAATAAATACAAGGGTCATCGTGTACATATATGCTAACTTCCCACTCTCCTTCTTTTATATTATCCTCCAACCACTCTTGATCGACATACCTCGTTTCATGGGTGTCGTGATTGTACAATTCAGTGTCGCCATATCTGAAGTCTACTGAAACTCCGTCTTTGTATAGACTGCAATCAACAAAGCCACTGAGATGACCCTCCAATTTGAACAGACGAACGTCTGAGTATCCACCCCTCACGTCAGCACCTAAATGTAACTGTAGTAAGACATACGGCTCGTCGGCTATAGTCAGAAATCTACCTTGAAAAATATGGTCTGTGTTATAATCTCCGTTGTAGGTATTCCACTGTTCGCCTTTGAATTCTGAATAAGAAGATGCATAATAGTAAAAGTCTTTGTCCAATTCGACACCGTCGCATTTCCAACCAAGTACTGCATCGTAAATATCTACCCATTCAACATCTGACACCCAATGAATATTTTCCTCTCGTAGTCTTTCGTTCACTGCCTCACATATCTCGTCGTTGTCTAATACTTGCTTGAAGTAGTGATACGTATTTACAGTCACATACTCGAACTTGCCGTCCCAAAACTCAATCTTGCCCTCGTCCTCCTCCTCAAAGTTTCGTACCTGGTTTTTCTGCCACTGCCTACCATCAGTGCCACCACTGTCTAAGAAATGTTTTCCCGTGTTCTCTGTGAACAAGTCTTGTAATATTGATTCTATTGTCTCCATAACTCTAAAATTTGTTTGTGATGTTGTTATATATTTTAATTAATAATGTAATATGTTCTTCCCAATTATCGCCATATTGTTCATTTGCTACTAAAAAATCAATTATTTCTTGTAGTAATTCTAGTTTTTCATTTGTTTCCATAACTCTAAAATTTGTTTGTGAATTTATGTAATTCTGGAATGATATGATTCCTCAGGTCGTCGGCTCTCTCGTATGCCGTTGG
>TARA_R100001460_G_scaffold47467_1_pt1 | contig 17779 bp, 30 predicted proteins | sample TARA_R100001460 | Tara Oceans TARA_R100001460 (sample SAMEA2622190) | marine metagenome | biome: marine biome (ENVO:00000447); feature: surface water layer (ENVO:00002042); material: "saline water (ENVO:00002010), including plankton (ENVO:xxxxxxxx)" | depth 5 m | reverse complement strand
AAAATAGACAAATCAAGGATGAAATGCAACAAGGTTCAGAGAACATCTGGTGGTCCTAAAAAGTTTGTTGTCAAAGCCTGTAAGGATGGTAAAGAAAAAATCATACGTTTTGGTGATCCTAACATGAAGATCAAAAAGAATATACCTGCTAGACGTAAAAGCTTCAGGGCTAGACATAAGTGTGACACAGCTAAGGATAAGTTTACAGCTAGATACTGGTCATGTAAACAATGGTAAAGAATACTTTGATAGCTCACTTCCCTCTTCCTGCTATGCCTTTCGACACCCACAAGAATGTTATCTTTGAGTCAGGTAGGAGTGAGAAAGAAACTAGAGTACAGGAAACACATAAGGCTGTAGACAAGAAGGCCAACACCTACAGGCATGAACAACCCTATGCCTATCACCCTCACAGACCAAACAATAAACTTCCCCAAGGGGAACTAGTAGATTTTGTGGTAGCATGAATGGACCCACTTACAATATTTGCAGGTGTAAAGGCAGGTATAGCTGCAGGGAAAGAGATAGCATCCTTAGCTAAGGACTTAGGTAAATTATTTGATGCTATTGACTCAGCTAAGTCTAATCACGAAAAGAAGAAGAGTAGTCCCTTCTCGTCAGCTAATGAAGAAGCCTTAGACACTTTCGTTAAACGCAAGCAAGCTGAAGATGTAGAGGAACAGTTAAGGGCTATTGTCATAAGCACTAGGGGATTCTCAGCTTGGGGTGAACTAGTTGCTTTACGTAAGGACATAAGAGTAAAAAGAAAACAAGAGTTAGCAGATAAACAAAAGAAAAAAGAAGAGTTGTTTGATAATATAGTTCTGTGGGGTTGTATCATATTATTAGTTGTACTTACCGCAGGATTTGGTCTGTTAGCCCTAATGTACTTCATGGATAAACTTTAAGGAAACACAATGCCTACACCAACTAACCCTTCTTTATGGAATCGTGCAAAGCAAGCAGCACGTAAGAAGTTCAAAGTCTACCCTTCAGCATATGCTAATGCTTGGGCATCCAAGTGGTACAAGGAAAAGGGTGGTAAGTGGAAAGGCAAAGACAACAGAGTAAAGAGGAAAGCATAATGGCTAAAGGAGTTAAACATTATTTCAGAGATGGGACTGAACATAAAGGTGGTATGCACAAGATGCCTAATGGTCAGTTACACTCAGGTAAAACACACGGTAAAACCAGTAAACGGCTCTACCACTTTAAAGACTTAAGTGCTACAGCAAAGAAGAAGGCTAAAAAATAATGGCTAAGGGTGGACTAGGTAAATGGTTTGCTGAAGAATGGATTGATGTTAAGACAGGTAAACCTTGTGGCAGGTCCAAGGGTGAGAAACGAGGATACCCTGCTTGTCGTCCTAAGTCAGTGGCAGGTAAGATAAGTAAAAGGGAAGCTGCTAAAAAGAAAGGACCAAAGAGAGTTAAGTGGTCAACGACAGCATCAGGAAAGAAAAGAAAGTAGGGGAGCCTTTTAGCTCTCCTTTTTTTATGCTTTGTCAGTATTAAAAACTACACACTTAAAATCAAGTACAATAAGGTTTCTCTCTAAGAGATTATTGATACCTTCTTGGACAGAAATCTGACACTCTCTCATAGACAGGAAGGAAGTACTAGCTGTATACCCTCTACACTGTGAAAGGTCTAAGGTACAAGCTAGCACTATAGGAACAAAAATCATCCTCCCATCTCCTGTATCAGTCTATCTAGATACCACTTAGCCTTCTTCAAGTCCTCTACTGGTTTACCTTTGTAACGGTAACGATGTAAATACTTCTTAGTGTTACCTTCAAGATAACCCATGAACATCATAGCATCCATGTTGTCCTTCATGTAGTCGATACATTCAATTTCTCCGTCACCGTAATGGGGTGGCTCGTTTACTAAATCAGACATCTATTAACTCCGCATCTGTGTAGGGTATATGAAAGAACTTTTCACCCTTAACTATATATCTTCCGAAAGCCTCTTTCAAGGACTCATCTGTTAACTGTGTATCTTTTATTCTCCATACTTGTTTCATATCTTTACGGAAGACATAAAAGTTTAACACACCATTCTCGTTTTGGTACTTAGCTAGTAGTCGTTTCTTTCGTTCAGGTATACGTATCTCCTTCCATGTGGTAGGCCAATCATCTGACCAAGCTGTTTTTACCTCTGCTTCATTGAAGTATGTGTATCCTTCCTTCTGAGAGACAACATCAGCATAGTAGTCTTCCTCTGATGAGATTATGGTGTGACCCCTCTCAGAGAGAAGAGCCACCAGTTTATCCTTAGCCTTAGTATCATAAGCTTCATACAAGGCTCTGCTAAACTTACGTTTTATCATGTATTAATAGCTTGTACAATTGCCACAAGAGTTGCAAATACTGCATATAGCTCTAATCCTGTCATACTTTTCTCCTTTATGTTAAGTCTACGATTTCACATACATCACCTGAGCAAGCCATCGTTTGCATACCCACTGTGTTGTCTTCTTGCTCATACTCAGATAGTTTAGTCCAATCAATTTTATCTGGCATGAGGGATAATAGCATATTATAGTCGTGTTGTCCAACCTCTTGATAGGGTGCTTGTTGATATGTGTGCTCGTTGTATGGCAAAAATGACACACCTGACATTTCATCAAAGTGTTTGTACACGAATGCACCTACCTCGAACCACTCATCCTTCTGGACATTGACAGTAATACTTGGTTTATGTTCACACCAATGACGTTGATAGATCAACCATGTCTCTAGTTGTTGGATAGCTGTAAGGTCTTTGGTTACTATCGCACCATCAGGTGACTTGATAGGAAAACTAAACACTGTAGTACTGTCAGGTTTCATTACATCTGGTTCATTAGGGATACCCTGATCCTTCATAAACTGTGTCAAGGGGTCTTTGTTGTCTCCTCTAACTGTTCTAATGTAGTAGTCTGAATGTCTGGCGTGGATTCCAGAGGCACTGTCAACGAGTTGCGAGACTGTACCAGATGGTTTGACACAAGTAATAGAAGCACTAGGCTCAACCCCCAGATACTCAGCCCATTCCATGTTCGTAGATACTGCAGTTTTCCGTAGATGTTCAAGGGTTTTCTCCAATTCTTTGTTTTGAGTTGTCATAAGCTTGTTGTCCATTATCCCCGTGAGTGACACACCAAGCAGCCTTTCTTCTTTGGTATTGTTGTGCCACACCTTTCGCAGGTATGGAAATCTTGTGAATGTTGACTGAATTGTTCCCAGAATAGTTGCCAGACGAACTTTTCTTTCAAGGTCTTTGACAGAATCTGTAGCACGTACAACAACTTCTGTGAGATTGCAGAACTGGTAAGGCCGTAGGATAATTTCACTGCAAGGGTTAGTTCCGAACTCGTAGTCCGAATTGCGTCTGCCATATTTTTTAGCTTGGTTCTTACTTGCTTCACGGTTGAATATACCACGTTCTCCACTCCCACTTTCTACTAATGCCATCCACTCACGCATAAATGAAGTAGCATCTGGTTTCTCTGTATAGCTTACACTATTGTTAGCCAAGGCTCGTTGTGGATCATTCTCCCACCAAGCCCCTGACTTAGCATGACGCATACGGTCATCACTCAGATTGGATAGAGAAATCATAGCTGACCTGCGTACACCACCTACAACCACTACCTCACCAATCTTACACATGATGTCATGGCACTCAATAGAAGATAACTTACGTCCCTGTGCCTCTTTAAATACTCTGACAACAAAATTAAATAAGTCCACCAAAGGTGCAGGTCCACTTGCCCTGCCACCAAATGTCTTAAGTCTTGAACCTGCAGGACGGACACGAGATACATCCCACTGTGGTATCTCACCTGCCCAAAGAAGAGCCATCACTTGTCTGAGAGATTTAGCCCAACCTTCTTTACTATCCTTCACAACGACTGTGGTATCACTGTCGAACAACTCAGGGACTTCGGGAAGCTTACTGATGAACTGACGTTCAACACTGAACCCGACACCAGTACCACACAAGAGGATGAACATAGCCTCATCGAAGGACTTAGGATCATCTACGGGTAGGTAACTACAGTTGTATCCTGATGTGTTGTCTCTATCTAGGGCAGCACCTGCTGTCATCATAGCTCTCATGCTAGGCATAACTTCTAAGCCAAGGATAGCCTCTTTGATTTCTGAGGCAATAGCTATTGTGTCCATGTCCAATGTACGTTTAACAACATTATCCATGTAACGATCAACTGTTTCAGCCCAACTCTCACGGCACTGTTCGTCCTCTAACCATCGTGCATAACGGCTAGTAGCTATAAATGTTTGGTAGTCAGTTGGTAAATAGTTATCTATCATCACCGTTCCCTTTAATTGTACCGTTCTTTTTTCTACGTTCTAGTTTATCTAAGTTATTCTGAGCTATGTCTGACAGGTTATATCCTAAGTCTCTAGCTAGTGCAGCCATATACCATAGACAATCCCCTAGTTCTTTTGCCATACCTTCTCTGTCTAGTTTGTTGTCCCTAATAATCTTCTTAGCTTTGTTAGCTACCTCACCTGCTTCCCCTGCTAGTCCCAAGGCAGGGTACATTATCGAAGCACCTGCAGGGTAGATGGCTGTCTCTCTAGCCTTGCGTTGGTATTCGTTTAAGGTTAAATCATATGAGTGGTAAGCCTTGAAAGCTTCTATGTCATCACCGTTTATCATTCCTCTATTCTTCTCCATTCTTCTATTTCAGCATCAAAGTTAAAGTAGTCATCAAGGTCTAAGAAACCTTCGTCAACTAGGTACTTGATAACGTGTATGACCCTTACATCACTCTCTGCCAGTAAAAATTCTAGGTCATAATTATCAGCAAGAGCACGTATTTTACTCTCTTCGTCAAACATTGTCAAGTACCTTTCCTTTCTTTTATCCACTCAACAGGTATTTTTTCTTTTGCGTATTTAAAACCATACTTCTCACACCAACTCGCATATGTAGACTTAGAACCTTTGTATAGTTTAGCACTAGGATTACTGAAGACAAACCTTATGTCTAGGTCTGGGTGTTGTTCTTTTATCCTTAAGTGTTTGCTTCTGTCTGAGGGAATAAACCGTCCCTTTGTCTCAATTATTATTCCGTTGTCAAGTACGAAGTCAGGTGTGTAAGTTCTGTATCTCAAGTCTTGCCACTTGATTTTCATCTTTTCATATGTGAACTTAACCTTTAGACTTCTCAGATACTTGGCTGTACGTTCCTCTAATCCTGATCGGTAGTGCATTTAGGCGGCTCCCATATTTGACCTACGTACCTACGCAACCACAGAAGTCTACCATTTTCTATCACTCTATCTTCATCACCATTGTAGCTTCTCAGGCAAGCCTCGTACATATCCTCTTCACTATCAAAGTCCTCAAGTATCTTATCAGCTTTCTTTGGGCCTATGCCGTATAGACCTATAATGTTGTCAGCCTTATCTCCTGTCAGTATCTGTGAATAAAAGAACCTATTACCTTCTACCTTGGATACCCTAGAGAATGACCGTCTGTTAGGGTTGTAGTGATGACAGGGTAGCTGCATCATGTCCTTGTCTATTGACACAACAAGACAATCAGACCCATAGTCAGTAGACCAGATACCTATGAGGTCATCTGCCTCTTCACCCTCAGATACTATAGCACCCCACTCAGCTATCATGTGATCCCTGATGCCTTGTAGGTGTTGGGGTTTTTCTGCTCCCTTCCTGTTTCCTTTGTACTCATGGGTAGTAGCTATGTCATACCTGAAGTTACCTTTGCCAGTAAGGAACACCTGAAACCCATCCGAAGATACTTCCCACATAACCTTGTTCAAAGCATCATCTATAAGTTCATCTATTTTATCAATTGCATCGTCTAAGCTACTGTCTTCACAAGAGAAAGCAGCACGATAGGCAAAGGTGTCTCCATCTACTAGCACTTGTTTAGACATTACCTTGACCTTTCTCTTTTGATCTTTGTCTTTCACTCTTGGACATTGGCCTGATGTAAGACACAACTCTTCCTGTGTTCCATCGTTTAGCTTCTTCCTCTGCCTCACCACGGTTACTGAACACCCAAACCTTGTGCTCTTCTGTCCAAGGGTTCTCCTTACGGACATAAGTAAACTCACCTAGCTCAATTTCAATCTCAACTGCGTACACTTTACTTATCCTTGTTGAATAGTTTCTTTTTCATGTCGTATGTTATGAGAAGAAGACCTATTGTCAATCCAAAATTAATACAGATAAGCCACAGTAAAGTATCTGAAAGTATCATTTCTTATCTCCAAAGATATAAGGCCAATAAAGTTCTTTGGCATCAGCCCATGCTGCTTTAAGTCCAAGTATAAAACCAATTACAACACCACAAAAGGCAATACAAATTACTGTATATATCTCTGCTTCATTCATTTTATTTCCTTTCTTTAGCTAGTGCCATCCATGACACAGGGAATAGTTCGTGCATCTTGTGACTGATTTGATTAGCCACCTCTTGTGTCTCAGCTTGGGTATCACTGGCACAACGTAGCACACACATATCTGAGAATGCATCCAAGCTACCTGACCAGTACCATTCGGTCATGGTATTCTGTGGTAATACCATACGTGCTTGCTCAGGGCATACACCTAATTGAAGTAAAGAATGGTATGTGTTTACGGAGGCCCAATTAGCTGAACCTAAGTTTGTTAAACCTTTGACATCCACAGTACCACTAGAGCCTTGCTTCTTGTCTTCACTACGTCCTCTCCATTTATCTACATAGTAGAACTCAGGGTCACTGTCCACATACCTGCGGCTAATCTCATTCCACCGTAGGAACTTATGTTTGACTAACTGTCGTGCCACAAAGATAGGTGCTTTGATATGGAAGGATGCAAAGGCATGACCGAAAGGTGACAGGTGCTTGTTCTTAGCTAGGTACTGGATTAGTTTGGTATCTTTCTGTGACATGACATAAACACCCTTGACCATATCAATGCACTCAAGCTCACTCTTCTTACCAAAGCTAACCCTAGCTGCATTAACGACAGACAGGTCACTACCCATATGGTCTATGTATGTTGCCTCAATCATCCTTTGATCCTTTGAACCTATGCTTGAAGAATACTACAACATTGATGGATGTGTTGATAGTTACCATTAGAAGTATCCACCATTGCCACAATACTATTCCACTTACACCTAACATTCTTTGTTTTCTTTTCCTTTGTGTTTCTCTTTACGTACTGGCTTAGGTTTCTTCTTGTCAGGCACAACCCTTGGCTTGTACTTGGGTTGCCTCAAGTCCTTAGCCATTGGGTTGCGCCTGTTGTTCATCCTACCAACGATCCTCTAGTTCTAGTTCCTCGTATGGAACATGCTCCAAGATACCCACCTTCTCTAGTCGAACAGATGCTGTCGAACCTGTCCCATAGATAGAGATTTTTACCTTGGCTGTAGTGCCATTACCTAGAGCACCATCCTCAATGTAATCCCAAGGGGAGTTGGTTACACCCTTGGTTACAGCAGGAGCACCACCAAAGTCTTCGATGCCAGATGGATGAACATTCGGACGTTTGAGTTTCATACCCTTACGTCCATCAGCTACACTGTATTCCTTGATCATCTGGTTTCCCATGGACTCAGTAGGGAACCCAAGGTCTACCATGCGGTTGATTTCTTCGTCATCCTTTGGGATGAACACAGTATTGTACTGACCTTGAGTACGTTCATGGTACTCACTGTCGTCCATATTTTCGGTGTGTAGTCGGGCATAATAAAGTGAGCCTTCAAATACACCATATTTAGTTTTAGCTTTTGCCATTGTTATCTCCTTTAGGCGTTGCTGATTTATCTAATATACACAAAAAGACATAGCTTGTCAAGAGGTAAATTATAGGAAAGATACAAATAATTGGTCCTAGTATACTCAATGGGTATCCTTCCAGTTCTTGCCTATGTCTGTCGATCCTGCTAGTGGACATAGCATACTGAACTTAGCCCCTGTATCCACGATGCTCTGCCTTTGCATATCACCTAACTGTTCAGCTAACTGATACGATCCTTTTACTTCTGTCTGCCATTCATCGTGAGGCCATGTCACTAGCTTGAAGGGTATGTCTTGTAGCTTGGCTACTCTTACCCATTGCAAGGCTGCGTGTTTCATTATGACACTCTCACCATTCTGTAACATTCCTGCCAGTGTCTTGTGTTCAGATGGTACGACAACTTTACGTCCATCCAACCCTTTGAAGTACCCACGTTTAGCTACATGAGGTATGACCTTCTTCTTTAGGTCAGCAAGTCCTTGAATAGATTGCATAAAGTTATCAACAGCTTGCTTGGCTTCACGTTGATTGACCTTAAGTATCTGACTGATCTTAGCTGTACCTGCCCCTAGTAGAAAGGCATAGATGAATGTCTTAGCCATGTCCCTAGTGATATGTGACATACCTAGAGCCTTACGATTAAGGTTGTGTATGTCTGTCTCATCCTCCTTCTTACCTGACACAATAGCATAGACATATTCTTCTGACTTCATTAGGTGTGCCAATACTCTTAGTTGGATACCTTCAGCATCTGTACCAACCAACCAACTGTCTTTTGGTACTGACCACAATGCCCTGAACTGTCCGTCATACTTATTCTTTACCTCATCAACTGATGATGTAGGATCGCCATGAAACTCAGCAGGTATGTTAGCTTGGTTAGGTGCTCTATGAGCCATACGTCCTGTCCATGCACCGATACCCTGAAACCTACCATGAATACGGCTATCGTCACCACAGTGCCCTAGCCACTCCACCAGTGAGCTTCTGCGTCCCTCAAGGGTCAACCACTCAGTTAATCGTTTGGCTCCTGTGGGTGCTGTCTCAGGCAGTGTGCTAAGGTTTGTCTCAGATAGTGTCCATCCGTACCTAGCAAACTTAGCCCCACGATCTTTTATTTTCTCTGTCATACTCAATGTGTCCTTTGGTTTTGTCCACTGGTTTCCAACCTGCGTCCCATAGTCTTTCTATACGCATCTTAGGTGAGGCAGGGTTGAACTCTACCCAATCATAACATATCAACTGTGCAGGGTAAACTGATTTGTCAACCTTTGTCTTAGCATATTTTACTATTGCATTAGCTACACCTGCTACTGGTGAGCCATCTTTCTTCTTGCGGTAGAGTATTCTATTCACCTCTTCTAGTTGTGGTGGAAAGTCTACCTGAAATCCTTCCTCTAGTTCTACCATACGTAGTTCTATTTCATCAAGTAAGTGGTCAGCAGTTTCTTTCTGAAAGTAGAAACCATTGCTTGTCATTTCTTCACATAGTATTTGTATTTCGTGTTCACACTTGATAGCATCCTTCCATGCAGTGTCTTGTATAACTGGCAAGAACTTCTTGTATAGTTTTTCTGTGACAACCACATCCTGATGGCAGTAGTCAATCATTTCTTGGGTCAAGACAGAGAAATCATTGAAGTCCATCTTGAAATCACCTAGTCTTTTACCCCAAGACTTGAGGCTATGCCCACCCTTTAGTCCGTAGTTTATAAGGCGAGACAGAACAAGAGTATCAATAACCATAAAAGGATTGATGCAATCTTTCTTGACCAATCTGTTGATAACATCAACGTCAAAACCAATCCCATTGTGGAAAACAAAACGGTCAACTGTGCTACAAAACTCAAGGAACCTCCCCCTTTCCTCTGGTATTGTATCAACATTCAAGAACTGGTTTGTCTCTCCTGTGTCTACATCTTTAGAGCAGATAACCCAAATACGTGTAGCATCCAGTGCATCTGTCTCAATGTCCATTGCAACTGTCTTAGTCATCATAGTATCCTAATAAAATCTGCACTACTGTCACAGGCCATATAGCTGAAAGCATTGCAGCCTTTGTATGATCCATTTCCTCATGTCTGTCCAGAAGATGGAAGATGGTAACGATATGAAGGTAGTGTAGTACAGAACCAAATAGGTATATGATACCTGAGACCATCATCCATATATCAATAGTCTCCATACTTTTCCTCTAGTGTAAAGGACGCAGGGTTAAACTTGAGTTGACCTGCATATCCTGTTGGCCCAACTGGTCTGTTCTTAGTGACCAATAGCTTTGTTGTATTACGTTCATCAGCATCCTCTGCCATCTTGTCCCTCTGTAGTTCGACAACAACAGATGCACGTTGCTCAATCATGCGGCAGTACTTGACAGCACCATCATCGTTGGTGTGTCCAATAGTAATGATGCCGACACCTAACTCAGCAGCTAACTTTGATAGTCTGACAGACAGATCAGCTAGGAATTGTTCTTTGCCCTCATCCCCTGCCATGTTAGCAGCTATGTCCTGTATCGGTTCAAAGAATATGTACCGAACACCACATGCCTGAGAAAGATACCTGATATGATTAAGAATGTCAAGAGGATCATCCTCATCATTCAAAAAGAATTGGTATAGCTTCTCGTCTTTGGTTAGGTCAACGATAGCTTCTTGTACTACTTCGTGTGCCTGTTCCTGTTCGATCAAGTCCTTGCGTGTCACGTTAGTACCTAAGTGGTAGGACACAAGACCTAAGATACTTCTTAGTTTTGTTTCTTCCATATGCCATGCAGCAATGGGTACGTCAGGATATTCCTTAAGGATATGATACTCTAAGTACCGCATGAACTCAGTCTTACCTATGCCTGTCTGTGCCTTGAACAGTGTGAAGTGTCCCTGCATCAAGCCCATACACAGATCATCGAAGTCCTGTATGCCTGTCTTGACGTAGACATGATGCTCCGCATTGTTGTATAGCTTAAGGAACTGGTCAGATGTATTGATAATATTCTCAGGCGTATACTTCTGAGCATTGAACCAAGCATGAAAGTATGACTGCCGTTGACCTGCCACAAGAAACTCATTAGCATCCTTGTACTTGTCGTGCTGCATACGATAGACTTTGTTAGGGAATAGGTTAGCTATCCTTTGAGCTATCGAATTACCTGCGTCATCATGTTCTATTGACAATACAATCTTATCGAATGACTTGAGCCAATCAGTTACGTTAGCCCATATGCGTTTGCTTGGATTGCTAGATGGTAGTGACACAAAGGCTGAGTTATACTTAGGGTTTTTGCACATCTGATAGGCTGACATAGCATCCAGTTCACCCTCAGTAATGGTCACAATCTTACCTGACCCTGCATTCCACAGGTTCATTCCGAATAATTCATCAGACTTCAAGTCCTTGGCTCTGAAATCTTTAGGAAAGAACCTAGTCTTGATACCGCCTGATGGGTAAGGGTAGTCTTGCTTGACCTCTTCACCTGCACTGTTCAGGTATGTCTTGACCCCATAGAACTCCATTGTATCTTTGGATATTCCACGCAGCCCTCTGACCACAGGCGTTAGCACCTCTGTTGGTACTGGCCTGATTGTTTGTTGTTGTTGTTGTCTTTGTTCTGTCATTCCGTTAGCCCTTTCTCTATATCCACAGTCAGGGGTGAAGCAGTGAGCATGACCGTCTGAATACCTAGCCAAGTTATCGGCTGACCCACACTCAGGGCATGATTCCTTACGGATAAAGGTACTCTCTTGCATCATATCATCACCGCCTCAAACACTCCGTCCCAATACGTTTGTTCTAGAATGTCCATTATAGTCTTGTATTCTTTCTTTGTCAAGACATCTTGTGTCCACTCATTACCTTGTTCATCATAGAGGTAAAGGATACGAAGCTTAGGTGGATGTTCGACAACCCATGCGGTAGGGCTATCTTCCCAATCATCATAGTAATAAACTCCTTCAGTTACTACTTGCCAACTGACTTCGTAGTTCTCACCTCTTATTGCAACGTCAATGTTATCCATTTTATTTTTCCTCTTGACAAGTTAGAAGAACACTTGTATAATAGGGCTTGCCTCTGGCAAGGGTACATATGCACTATACACTAGTCTGATGTGTATGTCAAGTCACCCTTGCTGATCCTATCAATATAGTATTCCTCTACTTCACGAATTTGATCTTCTGTTTCTTCTAACCAATCAGCCTCTAAGATACGATCATCCAAGTCACTTATTGATCTAGACTTTGGTTTTATTGTCGTCTTTTTATTTTTGTTATCTAGTCCCATTTACTTTCCCATTCTTCCTGAGTTATGCCAGTCATTATAAACTCTCTTTCATCTGGTGTCAAGTCAGGCATGGCATCTTGGATAAGACTACCACCTTCCCAATCATTGATCTGTTCCTGAGTGACATCAATATCCATTGCAGATATATTACCTGTCAAGTCTGATCTTGCTACGATAAGCATTAGTTTGTCTCCTTTTTAATCTGTTTGATCCACTACTACTAGATCGTACTCATCCATTATTTCGTGAATGTCTGATAGTTTACTTGCATAGAGATATATACTTTTACAGTCGGTGTCACCAACAAACTCTCTATATTCAACGTAGTATCTAGTCATTATTCTTTCCTTTCTTTCTCTATTAAATCAGCAATCCTTTTGTATGCTGCTTGTAATTGTGTTTGTACTTCTAACACATTTCTTTTCATAAGATCAATCTTATCTGTCATTTCTAAGATAATCTTTCTGTTTTTCTCAGCCTCCATTTCATCGGGTAGCATATCGTAGCCTCCTTTGTGTTTTAGTTAACCTGCAAAATGATTTAATTTTCTTGCTGTTGTTTTGTTACTCTTAGTTTCAAAGTAAACTGACCGTTTACCTAGGTGATAGGCTTTCATACATTGACCTTGATTGATGCCATATCGTGCCATGCATCGACGTTTACGTGTCAGACCTTTGAGACCTAGAAAGTTAAAACGAAAACCTTGTGTATCATCATTGAGTGGTTTAGTTGCGAATAGTACAAACATTTTGTTACTCCTTTTCTGTTTGTAGTTTAGTTAGTAGTTTCTGACAAACTCTTTTGTCTCTTGATATTATTATTACTTTACCGTTCTTATCATAGACAGCCCATTTGCCTTTGGGTATTTCTTTCATATTATTCATCTGTTGTCAACCTTAAATATTGTGTTCCCTCTTCCATGTTGTCCAAGTAATAGCTTGCAATACATGAGGCTCTATGTCAACCCTCTTTGCTGCTCTTATATATACCTGTTGCATTTGTTTGTAAACTTTAGTTGACATATTAGTTTTGTACGTTGTCAAACCTTGTACCTTGCCTAGTGCAATATTCAAGGCGTGTCCATCTATCGTCACCTCATCTAGTCCACGTATGTTAGAATAAAATGACCGTATCTTTTGCCCATTGAGCCTAGTCAATATGTCATCATCACTGGTCAAAATGTCATCTAGTATTGACCAAGCTTTTTGTTTCATATTGTTATAGCATGAGACTTTAAAATCATCTAATCCTTCACCATTTAACCAAGCATTACACATTCGTTGACAATCTATTACATTACGTTCCCATTTATTATTAGGTGATAGTGCTGCCATAACGCCTATAACTGTATTTAAGTGTAATCTTGTTTCTTCAGATATTAATTCTGCATATCGTTTGGCTCTATCGTACCATTCAATCCCGTTGGCAATGTCATCCGTAGTAGCTCTACGATATACCTTGAGTATGTTTCTAACGTGTTGTGTCATTGTGTCACCTCATTGTATCAATTCTGTTAGCTTGGGTCATATCGTCCGACTACTAGCTTGTTGATTGCTGATTGCTCTAATATTCTGCCAACACTTTTGCCACCTAAATATTTATTGATGTGCTTTGTTGTCGTGCTTGAATAGTGCTGATCCGTTCTGAAAGCACCTAGGTTGTCATAACCTGCCACTGGTGTTTCATAGCTAAACAGAATTGATGATCCGTTGGACTTGGTTACTTCAATCATGTTTGAGCCTATTTTTTTCAGTTTCATTTTGTTTTCCTTACATTCCATAAGTGTTTAAAATTTCTGTGGCATAATCAAATGCCTCTCTTTCGTCTTCAATACCGTAGCAAGTAAAGCAATGGTAGTCAACCCATTCGCCACCAATAGGCGTTTGAAAGTTAAATGTAGATTGACCATTCCATTCAATCCGAATGTGTTCGCCATGATATTCTAATTCTAAATGATACATTTTATATTTCCACTTCCTGCGATGTTCTTGTGTTTCGGTAGACAGTTATTTTGTAGTCAGGATCAGGATAGATCAGACTTAGTTCACTTGTCAACCCTTTTAATTCATCTTTTATTAGATCAGTTTCGATACGGAAATAGTGACTATATCCATGATCTCTTAGGTTTCTCTGGTATTTCCTAGCTACATTGATTGTATATGTGTACATTGTGTCACCTCTTTGCTTGTATTTAGTAAGACACATCAGAAACCCATTGTCAAACACAAAGTATAGGTTGGCCTATATTAGCTGCTAATGTGTCTAAGAAATACACCTAGACACCTTTTAGACGGACTGATGTTTTTTACCGTTCTTGAGTTGGGCTTTGCATCCAACAATCGTGTACTATCCACCCTTGCTCAAAGACGTACTAGGTCTATCGGGTCTCTTCACTATGCCATTCATTACGTGGCTCGTTTTGTCAGCTTGTGGACATCCATCCACTAGGGCTTGTGTCTTATCTTGTCAGACTGTTTAGAGTGTGTCAAGCACTTTCTTTTATTTTTGTGTATCGCCTATAGTCTTTCCACTATGCTACCCGATACACTTGGTAGTCTGTGTCTTAAGTCTTACTGACATTTTCGAGAGTGTCAAGCTCTTTCTTTTAGTGTCTGACTTGGTGGCTCATATGTCACACCCTGCCAGTACGGGACTTGATTGCACCCGTGAGCTTGTATAGGTCAAGGCAAAGGATCAAGGCACTAGGCTACTCTTTGCGTTTTGACTTTCCATCTTGTACCACTAGGCTAAGTGATACAAAAAAGACTGTCAAGGTTTATTTTAATTCCTCTTGTAATTTTTCTAAAAGTAATTCTTCAAAAAGAAAATCTTTAGCTACAGCAAGACTTTCAAAGTATGTATCACCACAACGCCACATTTTAACGGAACCATAATCACAGGACAAATAAATATCAATGTCGTAGTCTCTATTGTGTCCTTCAATTCTGTAACATCCTGCATATTGTTTTTTAAGTTTTAACATTTTGTTTACCTTGTGTTGTCTGTTTCGATGTATTCACAATGGCATGAACCAAAAGAGATTGCAAGAGAAATAAAGTATATCCAAAACTATACCAAAGGATAGACTGTAATTTATATTATAATGAGTACTGGTAGGGACCAGATAGCAGAGCCAAGAGATATGCATAGAATGTGCAATGATAACAAAGTGTTATTGCTTGTGGATGCATTGGTGTTTGTATTGCCGTCCCAAAGTATGCACATGTGATCACAAAAAAGAGCCAAGCAATCTCAATGTGTGCATATGTGATCACAAAAGGAGGTGGGGCATTGCATTTGTGATCACAAAAGGGTAGCCAAGGGGGGCTTGGGGGTATCCCTCTATATGTACAATGGACCAAAAGATTTTCTCACAAAAATTACCAGTGTGTAAAAAACAAAAGCACACCAAGGAATTAACCAAGGTGTGCTAAGGTAGTCTACTTACAACCATACATAGGTGAATCTGGACTTGTCTTAAGTAAGATAACTATTAATATTATTACTTAAGAAGAACTATAGACATACACTCCCCGTAGCTCCTAAAGCTATTATATCATACTTTAACACTCCTGTCAATACAAATTAAAAATAACTTTAGGGGTTGACACAAAGTAAAATATATGGTATACTTATGGTTATGATTTATTTAACAACTAAGACAAGAAGACATAAACCATGATGTTCTCCCTAAGTCAGATTAAAAGTGCTAACGGCAAACCAAGAACTAAAAGCTTGTTCTATGAATTATCTTATGATGATCCATCTGAGTCACTCTTTACATTAAAAGAACGAGATATAGAAGTAAGGGGTAAACCAATGTTATCCCTTCAGCAACTCTACGTATCAATGGTTCCAAATGATCCCACTGAGTATGAGTTTGCTATGACAGTATTTGGTTCATGGGACTGTTGGCAAGCTATGAACAAGTCTCCTTACCTTAAGCCCCACATAGCTAAGTGGAGAGCAGAAGCTGAAGTTAAGGTTAAGTCAGAGGCGATTAAAGCTATAGCTACAGAAATGAAAGAGGGTGGACGTAGTTCTTTTTCAGCAGCCAAATTACTTCTAGAAAAGGGTTGGCTAGATAAAGAGGCGACATCTCAAGCTAAACGTAAACTAAAAGAAAAAGAAGACGAAGACTTAAACAGACAAGCTCTGTCAATACTTTCGGACGATGCTCAAAGACTAGGCATAAAGATTAACTAATTAGTTATCCACCACTGGTAAAGGATAAAATAACGTGGCTAAGAAACCTGATATTACAACAATTGCTTCTGGCTATTACAGTCGGCAAGCACTAAATAATAACTTCACGAACCTACAAACAGGGTTTGACAATACACTGTCACTAGACGGTAGTACTCCTAACTCTATGGGTTCAGATATAGACCTTAACTCTAATGATCTATTAAATGCTAATACAGTTAGAACCTCATCTTTATACCTAGATGGTAATCTTCTAACGACATCATCAGCAGCCGCAGCACCAAATGCAAATGCTGTCTCCTATAATCAAGGAAGCACAGGCTCAGTCGCAAGGACTGTAGAGGCTAAATTCAAGGACTCTATTAGTGTAAAAGACTTCGGGGCTGTTGGTGATGGATCGACAGACGATACAACAAAAATACAAGCAGCTTTAACAGCAGCCTCAGGAAGTAAAAACGTATACTTACCTGCAGGTACTTATATTGTCAGCACTACTATTTATATTCCAAGTAATACATTTTTCTTTGGAGATGGCAAGAACAGTGTCATCAAGATGGTGTCTTCTCAAGGTCGTAACACAACAGTTGTTATGACAGGTTTCAGAAATAATAAACGAGAAAATATTGTCATCAAAGACATGATGATTGACTTTAACCGTTTACGTTGGGCTGTCACAGGCGGTACTCAATTAGATGATGCATTTAATGGTACAGCAGGTTATCACTCAAAACAAGACAACGATGAAACAGCACTAAGCATTTGTTATTCAGAAAATGTTTTAGTAAAAAATGTTTGGGCTATTGATGGCTACAAGCACTGTATTGACGTTCAAGCTCCTTCTTATCGGACAGGTACTGATGGAGCTACCTATGACAGTCAACCTTCTAAGAATGTAACACTTGAAAATTGTTATACTTCTGGTGGAGGTGATGACAACATTACAACTCACCATTCAACAGACATTAATATCATTGGATGTTGGTCTGAAAATCCATCTGGCGTTCGTATTCCTCAGAACTCAAACTGCATTGAAATTGATGACGGTAGCCGAAATGTATTTGTAACTAACTGTGTTACTGTTGGTGGTATATATGGTCTTCAGATTAAAGGTCATGACTATGCACCTGCACCCTACAACGTAATTGTAAACGGACTTCGTACTGTAAACAATACTCAAGGTGTAGAGCTTAGGCACTCAGGTTGGTATGCAAATAAGGCAACCTTTAGTGGCAACGGCAGCACAACAGCCTTTACTTTGCCAAACGGTTATACGGTTTCTCCTGTTGTTTATGTTGGTGGTGTAAAGCAAACATCAGGGTTTTCTGTTAGTGGTGTAACATTAACATTCTCATCAGCCCCTGCTTCTGGGACAAATAACATTCTTGTTTACAAGGCCGACGAGGGAGAAGACCCAGAGATTGTAGATGAAGAAGGCAATACAATTGTTTACACAGGTACAAGCCCAACGGCTCGTAATGTAATGCTGTCAAACATTTCGGTTATTGCACCTAAGTCTGTA
>TARA_R100001460_G_scaffold13677_1_pt1 | contig 17859 bp, 34 predicted proteins | sample TARA_R100001460 | Tara Oceans TARA_R100001460 (sample SAMEA2622190) | marine metagenome | biome: marine biome (ENVO:00000447); feature: surface water layer (ENVO:00002042); material: "saline water (ENVO:00002010), including plankton (ENVO:xxxxxxxx)" | depth 5 m | reverse complement strand
ATAAGAAGGGGTGCCAAAGGATACCGTAGGTATCCGTCAAAGCGAGAGAGGCAAAGCCGAACGAGCGAGATAAATAGTCTTGTAAATTGACATAGGTACAGAAAAAAGCTAAAAAAAATAGAGTAATGAACGGATAGGAACAACCCCCATATAATATATAAAACAATTTACATAACGATAGTGTAGGTAGAAAATATAGGTTACCTAAAACCTCAGCATATGCGTGGCGTATTTTTGAAAACAGTTAAAGTAATATAAATAGGTCTTTATTAGTTTACATTATTGCGCCACATATTTACATTGGATAATTAAGTATATTTGTAAAAAATAAAGTTATGCCGCACAAAAAGAAAAACGACTCAATACCTCAGCCAACATATAAGAATATCAAAATGTTTGCTGGTCTAAGAAACAAACAAATAGGTTCAAATCAGCCTATAACAAAAAACGATTCACTTGTATATAGACAAGGTTTTGATTTTGGGTTTAAGCATCAAGGCGGTATGAATCCTCCACCAACTAATGAAAACTTAATGTTCCGAGGGGGTAGATGGGAAGGTCAAAACACTCCAAATCCAATGAAGGAATCTACAAGACCAAACATTATTACCAGAGGAATGAATGCTATAAAAGGCTTCTTCAACGATTAGTTATTTACATTTTTGCGCCACATTAATTTTTTTTGTATATTTGTGTATGAAAAAGATAAAATGGTCTGTCGTATTGGTTTGGGTGAGTATTTTTACAATCTCTTATTTAATATGGTCACCTATTTTAAAATTGATTTTCTAATGTGGAAAACAAACTATAGCAGGAATGTCGAAATTGACAAGGAGGCTGGCGCAAGAAATTATTGGACTCAAACATCAACCTGGGACGAGGAATATAATCCAAAAATTACAGCAAAAGATTGATGAACTTGAGCGACAAACAGATGACACGCCAAAGACAAGCAAAACTAGCTGATTTACAGGTAGTACACATCGGTTTTTTAGCTTCTTAGAAAAAAGGAGGCTAAAATCGACATGCCTATATAAGAAGAAGAGAAGAAGAGAATAAAAATTTAATATAATAATACATAAATGATTGAAAAAAACATAGTTTTTGGTTCTGATGGCAGGAAAAAACTAAAAAAAGGCATTGACACCCTCGCAGAAGCTGTTGCCTCCACTTTGGGCGCTTCAGGAAAAACAGTAATTATTGAAGACCAGTTTGGAAACCCTCATATTACAAAAGATGGGGTAACGGTAGCTAATAGCATATTGCTTTCAGACCCAGTAGAGAACCTCGGTTGTAGCATTTTAAAGCAAGCTTCACAAAAAACAGCGTCGGAAGCAGGAGATGGGACTACTACGTCCTGTGTTTTGGCAAAATCAATGATAGACAAGTGTTTTGAAGACATAAATAGTGTTGAAAATGTAACACAAGCTAAGGAAGGCATAGAACATGCCGCTAGATTAGTAGTAAAAACACTCGAAAAAATGAAAACTGAAGTGACAGACGAAAAATTACTTCAAGTTTCTACTATTTCGGCTAACGGAGACGAATATATTGGTAAAATGATAGCAGATGCCTATATAAAAGTGGGTAAAGATGGTGTTGTAACAATGGACGAGTCCACCACAGGCGAGGATTATACCGAAATAACTAATGGAACCAAAATACAAAGAGGATATGGTACTCCATTTAGCATAAACAACCTTAGAAACAAGTCAGTAGAGTTTCAAAACCCCCTAATTGTCATTAGTGACATGAAAATTGACATGCACGAACGACTTCATTTTGCGTTTGAGGCCTCAATAAAGCAGAAAAAACCACTTTTAATCATTTCAGACCTAGATGACAGGGTAAAATTGTTTATAGCACAAAATATAAACAAGAAAAACCTTACAGCTAACTTTTTAACACCTGAAGGTATAGGTATAAAAAGGTTTGAACTACTTGAAGACCTTTGTATGATGACTGGAGCTAGAATGATTTCAGAAATGTCAGGAGATTCTTCTCAAAATATTGACGCATCTTATCTTGGTACTTGTAGGCAGATGATTTCAAACTCAACAGAAACCGTTTTGGTTTTTGACGAGGCAGAAAACACAAAGAAAGATGAGGTTATTGAGTGGTTAAACAACGAAATACGACTAAGTGCCAATAAAACCGACAAATGGCACCTACAAGATAGATTATCTAAACTAGCAGGTGGTGTAGCAACCATAAAACTTGCTGGTAACTCAGAAGTTGAGCTAAAAGAAAAGAAAGATAGGGTTGATGACTCCATCCACGCAACAAAAGCAGCCTTAGAAGAGGGTATTGTTGCTGGTGGAGGTGTAGCCTTATTAGACGTTCATAGAAAAATTTCCAAAAAATCGCCGAGAAGCAACTCTGATTCTTTTATTTGGGGTTATAATATATTAATTGAGTCTCTGCCGAGTGCGTGGGAAAAAATTATAGAAAACTCAGGGCAATCAACAGAACACAAGTATATTGTTAGTAAAATGGAAAACAGAACCATTAAACATGGATTAGATGTTAAAACTGGTAAGTTTGGGAATATGATAAAAATGGGAATTATTGACCCCTTTAAAGTAACTAAAAATGCTGTTTTAAATTCAGCATCAGTTGCATCAATAATATTGACGACATCATGTGTCGTATCAAACAAGCGAATAAATAAAAATTAAAATTATGGTTATATCGAATGAAACATTTGAGTTTTTTAGAACTCAAAAGAAAAAAGAAACAAAAGCAGTAAACTTTTTGATAACAAATGGTTACACTGTATTAGATGAAAAAGGAAATGTCCTAGAAAAACAAAAATTAGGCGTTGAAGGCGGTAGGTAGTTTTATTATTGTAAAAGATGATGAGGTGGTTCAAAAAAATGAACTGGGACTCATTATAACTGAAAAATCAGATAATAACATAAGATATGTTATAGGTCAGGTAGTGACTGTGGGTGATGACGTAAAAGAAGTTAAGCCTGGTCAGTTTGTTTACTTTGACAAGATATCAGGGTCTGAGCTAAGGATTAAAGGAACTAAGCTTAAGGCTATTAGAGAAAAAGATGTCGTTGTAACAATGGATGATGTTAACACCGTTATTTGATTATGAATCACATAGAATAATAATGGAAACCCCTTTTGTTTTTAAAGGGGATGATTATCTGTATTTTCCAGAAGGAGTTGATTTTTACAGTTTATATAGAACAAAAAGAAAGATAAATTCTTTTTCAGAACTTGAATATATTGCAGAGAAGTTTATTCATTTAAACCCTGAATTCAAACTATCTCTAATGACTTCTTTATTTAAAATTCTATCAGACAGAGATTCTGGACACATAATTAGAACATATACCTCATCAAGGGTTGAGGCTATGGTAGCAAGAGTTTACAATAGAAAAAAGGTTCCCTATTGCAAAAGAAAAAGAAAAATAATATTCAACCCTTCCAAAATGATTGATAGAAAAACTAAAATGAAAATAGTTGGTTCTATTATTGGAACAAAAAAAAGACCTACTGAATCAGAGATTAACCATGTTATTGAAGAACTGTGGCTTGAAAAAGAAAAGATTACATTGATAAAAGTTGCAAACAAACTTCATACGTCAAGGTATCTTGTTTCTTGGTATTTTGATGATGAAACAAAAGAATCAATTAAGAAAGCTAATCAAGACATTAAAAACGAAAATTTAATAAGTAGAGCGATTGAGGCGATTGACTTGTTAACAGACAAAGGCAACGCATTAAAGATGAGGGAGTTAAAAAAGATAACTTCTATAAGGAACTATTCTCTTTTAAAAAAAGCAGTTTTTATATATCAGAATGAAGATTAGATGCGTTCATTTTTTCAATAACCTTTTTATATATCTTATCAGCATAAGATGCCTTTTTAAATATAGGGTTAGAACGAGGCTCTTCTGATATAGGCTCATCATTCATAAGTTTTTTATAAGTAAGTAAGCATATTGTTTTTGCTTTATGTGTAAGCTCCCATATTTTCGCTCTTGCATATTTTTCACCCCCAGGCCTCCATTCTTTTATTAAATCCTTTTTTACCATTTCATAGAATCTTCTTTTATCCCAAGACATTGTGTTGCCGTAATAATTAAAATCCTCTTTTCTGAAATAAGGTTGGTCATACAAATAAAGCAACATATCTAACTCCATTGAGCTTATGTTGTATTTTCTTTTAATATAATATTTTACAACTCTCCAATACTTTAAAAAATTATATTGCCTTTCTCTTGGCTGTCTTTTAATAATCTTTCTTTTATAGGATTTTATCATAGATTTAATTATTTGGGTCAAAAATACGAAAAACATTTTTTGGTATCTTTGCCTTATAATTTAAAAAACATCATTATGCCAACTAAGTTGCCAAAAAGACTGAGACCATACACTGCAGGTGTAAACAAGCCCTTCGGAAAAATGAAGGGAAAGGGAATTCAATATAGATATTTATCAAGTCAATTTACTCCATATGAAGGAGGCAGACTTGTTAACAGACCAAAAGGAGGAGGAGTAATCTCTTCTAATGTTTTTGCTAGTGGATACCAATCTTATGGTAGTAGAAGCGGAAACGAACCAGGTTCTCAATACGATATTAAAAACCCAATGAAAGGTCCTGAAGTGAGAATGAATCAAAGAAGTGGGGGGAACTTTAGTGCCGTTGGTGGTAACAGACCTTATGGAGGAAACAGAGCCTTTCTAAAAGCTGGGGATAAAGGAGCTAAAGCGACAGCAAAAGCCTATGAAGTAATGGAAAAGGGATATGCTAAAGCAAAATTCCTTGACACTAAGGGAGATATAAAGGCAAGAAACATTCTTTCTAAAATCGACGAGAACACAAGCGAAAAGAAGAAAGCTCGATTAATGAAAAGAGCTCAAAAAGTAGACCAGAGACTTGACAAGAGAGCTCAGAACGTCTTAAATAGAAAAATGAATAAGGCTGGAAAAAACAAATACAGAAAAAAAATTAATGCTGCTGGAGTTGATATTCAAAAAATGGCTGATTTCATGTATGGTAAATTTGCAGAGCGTCAAGCAAAGTTAACTGGCAAAATGAACGCACCAAAAACATACATGCCCAGAATAAGCAAAACAACAACTACAAACAATAGACGAAGAAAAACGACTTTTGATAGAAGCTAATTATGGCAAGAGAAAAAAAGAAAAAGGGAAACAAGATTTGTGCAGCTGGTATAGCTTGGGCAAAAAGAACTTTTGACACATACCCTTCAGCCTACGCTAATATGGCTGCAAGTAAATATTGTAAAGACCCTAATTACGCAAAAGGAGCTAAAAAAAAGAAAAAATAATGGACGCAAAAAAATTAAAGCAAATAGCATCTGAATTGAGAAAAGCATCTGCAATGCATAAAGGCCAAGCGGCTAAAATTGACAAAATGCTTAAATCAATGAGAAAAAAGAAATGAAAGGTAAAAAGTATCTAAACCCTACACATGTTCATTCAGTATCTTATTTAAGAGATACTAGTAAGCAAAAAGGAGATAAAGGCAGATATAAGAGTAGGTTTGATTCAACATCACTGCTTAGGGACTTGAATCCAGATATGAATACATTTTCTGGAACAGGTGCATATTTGAGAGATAAGACAAAAGAGAAAGGAGAGATAGGTAGAGCTGTTTCAATTTATAAGGGAGTTACTAAAAACAAAGACAATAAATTTGTTTACACTGTTAACAGGCAAAGAGGCGAAAAAGCAAACACCAGAAGTAGAGTTATAACCGAAAAATCTGCTGCAAGAAAAATGAGAAGAATGAAGAAGAAGCATGAAAGGGTTATAAAAAGAAATGAGAGAAGGGCTAGAAGAATTTTTAATGCATAAAAAATTTAAAAAATGAGTGGTAGAAGAGCAGATTTAGATAGACGTAGAAGGTCTAAAACCAAAAAGAAAAAAAACAAGAAATCGTGAAATATTCAAACGGAATACCACCATCTCTTTTGACGAGTAAATCAACCATTAAAATTAAAGGCAAAGGTGGTAGAGGGTTTACTGAAAAGTTTAAAAATAAAACCGTAGATGTTCATTTTTCAGATACTAATTACGATAACACTGTTGGAGCTAGTAAATTAAAAATGAAAATCTCAAAAAAAGGGAGAGGCTCTGAAAGATTTAAGGAAGTTATGCAGCAGCCAGATGGAAGTTACATGTTGTACACTATGAATAATAATGGGGTTGCAAGAGAAAAACAAATATCAGAAAGAAGAGCCAAGGGATTTATAAGAAGAATGCAAAAAGCTCAAAAAAGATTACAAAATAAATAAATGAAATTATGTGGAAATTAACAAAACAATATTTTAAAGACATGTGGACTGCTTTATGGAGTAAAACAACCATAGACGAAAAAGCTATAGCTACTGTAAAAGAAATTAAAAAAAGATATAAGCTAACAGCTCAAGAACTTTCAGATGTAGCAAATGCTATAAAAGAAGTTGGTAATCAATTAGGTGATATTGACGACGCTGTGAAAGGAAAAGCTAGAAAAGGTAGAAAAGCTAAAAAATAAAACATGCCAGATTACGATAAAATAGCCTTTAAGAATACAGCTATAGATAAGCTCAATACGTTCAATAGGTTTAAGATGAATAAGATTCCGTTGAAAAGAAAGAAAACGGAAGAAGACAAACAAAGAGAACAAGCTATTACTTCTTATGCTTCTACTTTAAGCGCTAAGGATACTGGCCCTACTCTTTTAGGTGATGGCTCTAGTATGACATATGCCGCTGGTGTAGCTGGTTCAGGTTTAAAAGCGCTATTTAAGCTAGCAGCAAAGAATATAGGAAAAAAAGTGGCTGTTAAAAAAATAAGTGGATAGTGGGTGAACTAAAAAAATGGCGTGAAGAAAAATGGGTTAGAATTGGTACAGATGGTTCCATAAAAGGAGCATGCGGTACAAGTAAAAACAAAAAAAACCCAGACAGATGTTTACCTTTAGCAAAGGCCAGGTCAATGTCTAAGGCAGAGAGAGCAAGAACCGCAAGAAAAAAGAAAAGAGCTGGTGCAAAAGGGAAAACTGTGGTTGCGAACACTAAAAGAGGTAGAGTAACTAAAAAATATACAAAAAGATAATTATGGCAAATATAAGTACTTACACAACCGATTCAACTATAGACCCAGCAGACAAAGTTATTGGCACTGATGGGACTGTGGGAGCTGAACAAGGAAAAACCAAAAACTTTTCTGTATCATCTCTTACAACATATGTTTCGGCACAAACATTAGCGCATCCAGTAATAATTACAGGATTGATAGATGCTTCTTCTGATTCTGATGCAGCTGACAACGGAGTTTCAGTTGGTGGCGTTTATAGAAATGGTAATGAATTACAAATTAGAGTTTCGTAATGGCAGATAAAGCAAAAATGAAATGCAATGTTGTTAGAGCAAGCGACAGAGCAGGAAAAAAGAAAATGGTTAAAGCTTGTGCTAATGGAAAAGAAAAGCTAATTCATTTTGGAGCAAAAGGCTATGGTCATAATTATTCAGCCGCAGCAAGAAAGTCTTTTAAAGCAAGGCATAAATGCTCATCAGCTACAAACAAATTAACCGCAAGATATTGGGCTTGCAAAAAACTGTGGGCTGGTAAGGGTGGCTCCACAAAGTCTTCACCAAGTTCAAGAAGAGGAAAGTATTAAGTTATGGCAAAGGAAAAAAAGAAAATAATAAACACTGATGTTTTGTTTATGCCAAAAATTAAGAGCGATAAACAAAAAAGACAGAACATTAGAGATATAAGAAAAAATAGAAGACAAAGTCTGAGGACTGCTCAATCAAGAGAAGAAAAGCAAGCCATAAGAGAAGAAGCAAGGGGTTTAATACAACAGCAAAGAGGCGGTAAGACTCAAGTTGGAGAAATAATAGAAGATGTTCAGGATACTGCGTCACAGATAAATAAACTAAGAAAGAATATACAAGGCACAACACTTGGACAAGTAATTCCTTTGGGCATGAGTATATCTAAAAACATTAGTTCTTTAAATGTGAAAAAATTAAGTAAAAATGCTAAAGATGTTGTATCTCTTGTTACTGGAAAAAACAAAAAGGGAGCAAGTGTAATAGCCAGAAACAGTTCTGGATGCAATTGTGACTGTCAGTAAAAGGTATTAAGATTTTTATTAAATTTGAAAAATGAAGTCAAAAAAGAAAAAGCTTACTGCAAAACAAATGAAGATAGCTAGATTAGCTCCACCATTTGATAAAATAACAGGTGCTGATTTTAAAAAATTAGCAAAGCTTAAAAAGAAATAATTATTAACCTTAAAAATAAAAGTTATGCCATTCGGAAGCGCAACATACGGACCTAAAAAGACATCAAAGAAAAAAGTAGTCAAGAAGAAAAAAGTAGTCAAGAAGAAAAAGAAAAAATAATAATGGACAAGGGTCTAGGAGACACTGTAGAAAGATTTACAAAAGCAACTGGAATAAAAAAAGTTGCAGACACTATATCCAAGAAAATGGGGAAACCTTGTGGGTGTGGCGAAAGAAGAGACGCCCTAAACAGAATGTTCCCATACGGTAAATAACTATGTTAAGTAAAACGGCTAGATATTACCGAGACAATCCTAAAGCAAGAGTAAAGCACAGGAAGTCAAGCGCAAAAGCTCAAAAGAAAAAAGAAGCAGTGCGTAAAAGAGTTGAATGCAATCTATTTAATAAAAAAAATAAGAAATCAAAAAAAGGAGACAAATTAGATTGCTCCCACAAAGGTAGTCGTTTGGTATTAGAAAGCCAAAAAGCTAACAGGGCTAGGGGCGGCGGTAAGAAAAAGTAAAATGAAAAAAATATTATGGTTGGTGCTTTTATTTAGCACCACACTTAATGCACAGATATTAGATAAAATATTTAAATATAGTACAGTATACGCTGCAGGCGATATTTCTAACTCAATAGAAGAAGCAGAGCCCCTGTATTTTGTGCGAACAAACCCCAACGGTGGACTTTACAGCGTTCCAGTTGTAGAAGATAATACACCAGAATACCCTTACGATTATAGAATAGGTTTTGGAATAAGAAAACTCGCAAGGTTTGATTATGAAAGAAAGCCAAAGAATTTTTATGATGGAACAGAAAGTCAATTAGCTTTTACTGCTCCAACTTCTGCTGTTACAGGGCTTGAGTATCAGTTTCATTTTGAAGAAGAAAGATTTAGAGGCATCAAATATAAAAACCATAGATATTTTGTAAAACACACAGGAAAATATCATATCATAAAAGCAGAATCTAGAGAGGTTGGTAGAATAAACCTCAACTACATGTCAGCTGAAGCAAGACTTAGAGTTCCTATTGGAGAAAAGTTTTCGGTATCTATGGGTGCTATTTACCGTACTCATGACCGCCCTTATGGGTATAACCCAATTGAAATATGGCTAAACGAATTGGATGAAGATGGCTTTCCTGTAAACTATTGGTATGAGCTTGGGTTTGAATATGGTTATGATGATATATTTTATACATCTGAGGATGAGTTTGGGAACGAGACTTCTGATTGGTATTGGATAGACCCAGATGGAAATAGAGTTGCTGATTCTGATTTAGAGTTTAGGGAAACAGTTTTTAGAAATTTGATGAATAGATATAATAGGGAGATGTGGAGTCAGCTTGATTCCTTTGGCGAGATTGCCCCTATAGTGGGATTTGATTTTTATCATTATAAAAACAACTTTTGGTTACATGCATATGGTAATTATATACTTCCTCATCACAAATACCTTAAAGGAGATGAAACAGTTTCTTATTTAAACAGAAATAACTGGGGGTTAGGTGGATTGATTGATGGCGCAAAACTAGAGCAATGGGAAGATTACTCTGCAGGAATAAGTTTTGGATGGAGACTAGGGAGAAGTATTGGGGTTTTTGCTGAAGGTGAATACTCAAAAATGTGGGATAGTCAACTTTTCCAAACAACATTTGGAATTAATTATATGTTTAAGTAATGAGCGAAAAAGCACCTCAAATATCAGAAGATACTAAAGTAACCTTAGATTTTAAAACTATAGGAATGATAGTCGGTTTTGTTATAACTTTATCAGGGATGTGGTATACATTGCAGGCCGACATAGCTGAAGCTATGACAAAGCCTGAGCCTGTAATAGACAGAGTTGAGTATGATTTAAAAGATGAGTTGGTACGCCAAACAATAATGGACACTCAAGAAGATGTTGAAATGATTCTAGAAAAACTAGATAAGCTCGACGAAAGAATATATGAGATGCAAAAAGGAAGATGATGAAATATTTACTACTATTATTAACCTTTTCATCTTTTGCACAAACACAATACGAGGTAGTACCAAAAAAATACTGGATAACAGATTCAGATTTTGAAGAAAAAATCAAAGAAAACAGCCAATATGACGACTCTGACTCAGGTATAGTTGTTGTTGAGTTTTGGGCTGAATTTAACCAAGATAATTGTTTTAGAGAGTGGAGTGGTTTGGAGGGTGTAAGATATCACAGAGTTGATGTTGCTTTAGCGCCACTCGCTAAAAAAAAGTATAGGATAAGAATGGCTCCAACTGTTTTAGTTTTTAAAGATGGTGTAAAGGAGTTCTCTTACAAAGCAGGATTGGATTTAGAGTTTCCTTCAAGTCTTTCTGAAATACAATCGGATATAAATAATTTAAAAAAAGAAAATAGATTTTGAAAAAAGTATTGGTGTTGATGATTGTTTTGTCTTTAACCTTTAGCTGTGCACCAGCTAAACCATCATGGGATAGAGCTCACCCTGATACTTTATTTGAAGTAGTCAATGTGAAGGACAGTAAAAAAGTAACTGAATTCGATAAAGGATTAATGAAGTTTTTATCAATGAGTACAGTGATTTGGCTTTTACATGTTTTAACAACAAAATAAAAATAAGAATATGGCTTGTTGCGGAGTATGCTTTACTATGAAGCAAATTAAAGATGCAGTTAAGGGATTAGGGCACAAATGGTTTGAGTCTGGTCAATATAACGTAAATATTGTTGGGGTTAGAAATTCTGAAACAGAAGACAATGTAACCAATAAATTTGATGACTGTATAACTGTTTCTTATAAAGATGAACAAGATGAGTGGTGTTTTCACTGCTTCAAAGCAACAACTGACCCAGGTAAGTATTGGGTTGAAAATATTATGAATAAAAAAGGTGTTGCTATATTAAAAGAAGGTCAGTATTCTGGCTCACACAAAATTAGAAAGCACCAAGGTAAGTATAATGCACTTGGACAAAAATTACCTATGACTGTTTACAGAGATAAAAATCTTAATGAGGTTTATGATTTAGAAACCTTAGATAACGGCATATTTGGAATAAATATTCATAAAGCTGGCAAAAGTTCTACAAGAGTTGATAAGTGGTCTGCTGGATGTCAGGTTATAGCTAATAGCGACGACTTTGAAGAGTTTATGTCAATAATGTATAATGCAAAAGAGGTTTGGGGAAACTCATTTACTTACACTCTTATTAATTCAAATGATATATCATGAGCACAAATTCCAAAAAGAAATTTAGAGACACAACTGTTGGCAAACTACTATTAGGCGCTGCAGGAGTTATAAACCCAACACTTGGTAAAGTTTTAGAGGGTGTAACATCACCTAAAGAAGCTATTGCAGAAATAACTAAAGCAGACGTTTCTAATGAAGACAAAATCAAACTACAACAGCTTATATATGAGCAACAAAACAAAGAAATAGAATCCATAACTTCAAGATGGCAAGCGGACTCTATGTCAGACTCGTGGATGTCTAAGAATGTTCGTCCAATGGTTCTAATATGGTGTATAACTATATTCTCAATGGCTGGTATATTAGATAGTGTTGAAACAATACCATTTCAAATAAACGCTTTGTGGAATGACACTTTCGAAAAGGTAATGATGGCTGTTGTTTTAGCTTATTTTGGAGGGCGTACAACAGAAAAAGCAACAAGCTTATTTAAAAAGTAATTAAGATAATTGCTTTGTATTAAATCTTATCTTTGCATAAAGAATTTATTAAATGGCAAGAATAAGTACATACGCAATAGATACTATTGTAACTGCACAAGATAAATGGATTGGAACAGATTCAAATGGAACTGTAACCAAAAACTTTACCGCATCTGATGTAGCGGCTTTCTTAAATACATCATCATCCATTGAGAGCACAGGCACAAGGTTTAAATTTAAAAGAACAAGTGAAAGAAGTTCAGGTTCTTTTGTTTTATCTACTGATGCAGGCACTAATGTTTCTTATTCTTCAGTATCAAATATAGAAATTAGTGTTACGGATGCTGGAGACACAAATGTGTCGGCTATGTACACACCCCTTGTAGGCTCTATAGTTTTGATTAGGTTAGCTTCTAATCCATCAAGCTTTGGTGTTTATAAGTGGTCTAGCGCAGCTATAAATAGTCTCAGTTCATTATTTTATGATGTCACCCTAACCTTTCAAGGAGGAAATGGTGGCTTGGAATCTGAATCGGATTATTTAATATCTTTGCTAACGTATGATGTGGATAGTATTGATAAGAATTTTATATTCACACAAGCTACTCCGTCAAACACCTGGAATGTAAACCATAACCTAAATAAGTTTCCTAGTGCAACTATAGTTGATACCGCTGGAACACAGGTTGTAGGAAAGGTTGAGCATTCAGATTTAAATAATTTAACAATATCATTTGCTGGCTCTTTTGCTGGTAAAGCTTTTATAAACTAAATAAGAAAAAATGTCCGAAATCAAACATTTAAGCAATTTATCTCTAGAAAACTTAGAGCTTAGAAATGCAAAAATTCATGTGGTAGCCTCTGACCCCAACATATCAGGCGCCACATATGAAGGTAGAATTATATACAACTCTACTGAAAACGTATTAAAGTTTCATAATGGAGCATCAAGTAACTTCTGGGTTTCTTTATCATCAGCATCTGGTGATATTACAAGCGTAGAGGTAACCGCTGGAGCCGCTCTTGTTGTGGGTTCTGGAAGTGAAACGGCTACTTCTGGAGATTTTGCAGTAACATTAGATGTTAATGTTGATGACACTACAATAGAAATTAATGGTGACGCGCTTCGTGCAAAAACTGCTAGTATTGCAGATGGAGGGACAGGATTGGCAACAGCAGACCAAATACACGCTTTTGTTACAGGTTTCGGATATATAGATGGTAATGAAAGTATTTCTCTTAGTGGAGATGTTTCTGGTTCAGGAACAACATCTATAACCACAACAATAGGCTCTGCCAAAGTTGTTCATAGCATGTTAAATGATGATATTATTTCTGGACAAGATGAGTTGGGTTCAGGTGATTTAGTTACCGCTGATGAGTTTATGGTTAGTGATGATGGCACTATAAAAAGAATAAGCACTGGTTCTATTGCTGCATATATGCAGGCAAATCTTACATTTACTTCAAATACTGATGTTCTTCAAACTATTAGTGCTGATACGACAGACGCAGATAGGTTTATTACTTCTGTTGCAAGTGCTTCAGGCGCTCAACAAGGTCTTTCTCATAGCACATTAAAATATAACCCAAGTTCAGAAACTTTAAAAGTAACAAACCTTGTTGTTTCTGGAACTTCTACAACAATAAACACTGAGACTATTGCTCTTGCTGACAACATCATTACTCTTAATAGTAATGCAACAGGCAGTCCATCAGAGAATGCAGGTTTGGAAATAGAAAGAGGTAGTGGAACAAATGTTGTATTAAGATGGAATGAGTCAACTGACAGATGGGAGTTTACAAATGATGGCTCTACTTTTTACAACATTCCTATAAGCACTGAATACAATAACTATGTACACCCAACTGAAGATGGTGATGATTTAGAAGTTGATTCAGGTACACTATCAGGGGCGACTGTAATTAGTGATTTACATTTTAATGTTACAACCAATACATTAGGACATGTAACAGACACAACATTAACAACTCTTACAACTAGAGATTTAACTCTTTCAGATTTAGGATATAGTGGAGACTCTGCCGCAGACAATTATGGAGGTTGGGTTCTACACTTAAACAGTGCCGCCACTACAAACGGAGCTGAGGTTGCAAGTGGAGAAGTTGTTGATTTCTTGAGTACAACTACAGAGCATGGTGGGGTTACAATTACAAACCCAGCTGGAAACGATTTAGAATTTAATGTTGTTCAAGGTTCAACAACAAAAAGAGGTGCTCTTGAGTTAGCAACTACGAATGAAGCAGAAACTGGAACAGACACATCAAGAGCTGTAACACCTGCTGGTGTAGCTGCTGCTATAAGTAAAACTAATTTTGCGGTTGTATTACAGGCTAGTGAAAGCTCTGTTGCAAAAAGTAGCAACACTTACACAGTAACACATGGTTTAAATACAAGAGACGTTATAGTTCAGGTCTATGATATTTATGGTGATGGAAGCACTATAACTTATGATACTGTTCATGTTGATGTAGAAAGAGCAACAGTAAACACCATAAAAGTATTATTCGCTGCTTCGGTAACAGACGCACATTTCAAAGTATTGATTACCAAAGTGGCATAAATTTAATTTATGTCAATAAAATTCAAATCGAGACTCGATGCTGAAGAAAATGTAATTGTAAACAATACAATTACCATTAGGGATGAGGGCGCTGCAACAGGGCTTAGAGTTCTGCATAACGGCACAGATGGCTACTTAGAAAATCATATAGGGGACTTCCATATTATGGGTGCTGCTGGTTCAAATGGTCAAATATACATGACCTTGGCAGCTAGTAATAGCAGCTCTACCAGACTTGTTGGTATTGGAACGCAAACACCTGAAGAAGTACTAACAGTAGCTGGTAATATTCAATTACCAAATCAAAGAGATATTACATGGTCAGATATAGGTGATAGTAATACTGGTAGAGTTGTAATAAGAGGAAATGAGGATAACGACACTATTTTATTTAAGACTGACAATTCAGAAAGATTACGCATAACGAATTCTGGCTTAGGTGTTGAACAAAGTAGCCCACAAAGCACATTGCATGTGGGCGGTAATGTTAGAATAGACACTATAAGTAATTTAGCTTCTCAGGGCTTAAAATTTTTAATAGCTGATTCAAATGGAGAGGTAAAATATAGGTCTCCATCTCAAGTGTTGAGTGATATAGGCGCAGGTACAGGAGGCGGAAATGTATCTAACACAGGTACCCCAGTAAACAATCAATTAGCTATATGGACAAACGCAACAACAATTGAGGGGGATGCTGATTTAACTTATAATGGAACTACTTTTGATATTAATGCACAAGTAGATATAGATGCAAGTGGTCCAGCTTGCGAAATAACTTCTTCCCAAGCCAAAGCCTTAGTGGTTAGGGGTGGAAATAATAGTAATAACATACAAGAGTGGGGAGCATCATCGAATGCTAGTATACATTCTGTAGTTTCTACTAATGGTCATTTTGGAATAAAAACCACCACGCCTGGTAAGCCACTTGATGTCACTGGTACAATAAGAACCAGCACAGACTTGACAGTAGGTGTAGTGAGTGGTGATGGATTTATACAGATTGCTAAAAACGACTCATCAGGCGACAGTAGGAACTCACAAATAATGTTTAGAAGAGCATTAGAGTTTAGAAGCGAAGGTGGTGGTGTTGATAATTTAATGGTTCTTGACCGACAAGGAAATGTTTATGTTCCAAATGGAGATTTGGGTGTAAGAACAAGCTCTCCTGATGCCACACTACATGTGGATGCTCCAAGCACAACTGCACCAAGTTTAACTTTCAATCGTGAATGTGGTCAAATTTTTCAAAATGAAAATTCTGAACTTGCAATAGGATTAAGTAATTCAAGTCCATTTAATTTATGGATGCAAGCAAGAAAATCCACAGACGCTGCAAGAAATATAGCCTTACAGCCATTAGGTGGAAATATAGGAATTGGTATTGTAGCAAATAACATTACAGAAAAACTACATGTTAATGGAGTTGTAAAGGCTGATGGTGGGTTAAAAGGATATGTTCCTGCTTTTCATCATGGTGGTTTTTTTCATAGTAGCTCATCAAGTTCTAGTACTGTTTACTATTTGCCAACAAACTATATAGTTGAAACAACAAGTAGCCAATATTACAACACCTGGACTGCTCCTTATGATGGAAGAGTAAAGAAAATAATAATGAGATGGGCTAGTGGTTCAACACCTCAAGCAACAAGTTTAGCTTTTAGGTGGGCAAAAAACGGAAGCTTTCAGTTAACTTCATTCGCAGGAACAATAACAAACGCAGCCACCACATCAATGAAGGTTGTAAAGGAGTTTGCTGATACAGATATTACTTTTAGCGAAGGTGATAAATATAAGCTTGGTTTTCAGACAAACGGAGGTAATAGACTTTTGTATGGTTTTTCATACACTGTAGTAATAGAATATAATAAAGATTAATATGGCTAGTATAAATGACAACATAAGGGGTAAAAAATTATTTAAAGAAGGTAGTTCAGGGGCATCAGCCTCTAAAGGAAGTGATGGAGAAATAACTATTTCCAAAGAAAAATCAGACGAGCTTACTGCTTTAACAGATATTAGTGATGTTTTTAATGACGATGGATTGTATCAATCTAATAAATTTTTACTAAAACAAGTTGAAGATTTAAGAGCTGATGTTGAAGAGTTGCACGCTTTTATAAAAGATGCTTTTGGTAAAGACTCTTCATCTGCGGCATCACAAGGTGCTAAAGGAGATACTGGAGCTCAGGGCCCTAAAGGAGATACTGGTGATACAGGAGCTACAGGAGCCACAGGAGCCACAGGAGCTACAGGGCCTCAAGGACCAGCAGGAGCTGATGGTAAAAATGGTAGTGATGCTTCTGTAAGTGGACTTAGTGCAAAGAAAACAGTAGGCGACGAAACCTGGACATTTGAAGATGGCTTACTTAAAAAAGTAAAAGCTAATAAAAAATAAAAATATATTATGGCAAAAACATATACTTGGGAAATAAAATCATTAGATGTTTATAAAGAAAAAAATTCTCTTAAAGATGTTGTTTATCAAATACATTACATGTATAAATGTGTTAGTAATGATGAATTTGACGAAAACAACAATCCTTATGAAGCTTCTTTAATAGGGAGCCTTTTGACTGGAGAACCAGATTCTGAAAACTATATAGAGTTTGATGACTTAAAAAGTTCTGATGTCAAGTCTTGGCTTATTGAAGCTTTAAATGTTGAAGAATTTAAAATTTCTCTTTCAAATGAAATAAATGAAATGGTTACACCAACTAAGGAAAGAAAAAATGTGCCTTGGTAATCGGTTCTTATTTTTAGTATATTTGTATATAAATTAAATCTTAAATAAAATGGCAAAAAAAACAAAATCAGCGCCTGTAAAGGCCTCAGTCGTTATTGACGAAAAAATCCTTAACCAAATAAGGGAGATTAGAAAAACTCAATCCAACTTACAAATAGAAATTGGTGCTTTATCTGTTAAAAAGCATTTAATACTACATCAACTGCACGAAGTGGGGGAAAACCTTCAAAACATAATGAAGTCTCTTGAGGAGCAGCATGGAAAGGGTACCTTAAACTTAGATACAGGAGAAATAAAATTAGATTCTGAGTAAATTGCAAATAAGAAAAATATCCATAGGAGCTGATTATAAGGGTAGTGCAATGCATTACATCTTAGGTCAATCCGTTCTAAATGGTAATTATGAAATTCACCTTATTGAATTTAGCTCTGAAAAGGAGTCTTTTCTTATATACATTGAAAAAGACAATGAACTTTATTTATGGAAGGAGTTTAACAAAAACATTCCTGTTTCCATAGAATATAATATACATTTTTAAAATGCAATCTCCTTATTATTTTATAGTCAAGCCCATAGGTTCTGAGTATAATAATGAGATTCAAAT
>TARA_R100001460_G_scaffold62437_3_pt1 | contig 17890 bp, 23 predicted proteins | sample TARA_R100001460 | Tara Oceans TARA_R100001460 (sample SAMEA2622190) | marine metagenome | biome: marine biome (ENVO:00000447); feature: surface water layer (ENVO:00002042); material: "saline water (ENVO:00002010), including plankton (ENVO:xxxxxxxx)" | depth 5 m | reverse complement strand
GTTGCGGATAAGGTATTAAATAAATTGGTGGATAAACACAGTGATAAAATACCTACTAAACAAATCAATATTTTAAAACAATTAATTAAGTTAATGAGTTTAAAATGTACTAAGGGTAAAGAAGAAGGTGTAAATGAAATATTTAATAGTGGAAAAGAGTTTAAAACTCAATTAAATTTAAGTGGTGTAGAGTCACTCCAAAAAATTGCACCACAGATGAAAGAAGAAATTAATATTGGTACACAAATAGAACAGAATCATTTACCTATAGAACAAGCAACAGAATTAGCAACTCAAAACGTTAATAATATTTCGGATTATTATACTAATCCCAATTTTTGTATAATTGCAGTAGAAAGTAAAAATGGAACTAAAAAAACTGTAAGAGTAGAAAAAGAATTATTTGAAAAGAGTAAAGAAGGAAAGTTAGAATTAATAATGGATGATATGGAAATATTTCATGAAGATTTAGATACTAATGAAATTGCCAATAGACTAAGAGATCAATTAAGACAACAACAAAGAAATAGATTTACTAAAAAAGAAATTTTTGATAAGATAAGAGAAAAACGTTCTGAAGAATTAGAAAGAAGAAAATCAGAAGATTTTGAAGATGATGAATTAGAAGAAGCTACTGGTGCTGGTAGTGCAGGTGCATTTGTTGCACCATTAAATCAAGAACCTATAAGTAGAAGGTTTGCAAAAAATAAAATACCGGTTTCTAAAAATGGTATGACAAAACCTATTGGTAAAATGTTTTCTATGGGTATATTAGAAGAAGATGAAGAATTAGAAGAGGCGGTAGATTATGGGGGTGCGGTAGGTTCATATGTAACACCGGCAATGTGGGCAAAAAATAAAAAGAATTGGAGAGGGGCAAATAAGTTAGCATATCCGGGAGGTAAATTTGTTAATATAAAAGAAAAATGTAACACATATCCTTATTGTAATCAAGGGTATGGAAGTAAAAAAACCTCACCTATTACACTAACAAATACATCAGATATGAAAATAGATAATGTATTTAATGAAAATAAAATAATCAAAAAGAGTAATTTAAAACTCAAAAAATAATACATTAATCAATTAATGTATATTTATATATAAACAAACAATAAAATGGAAAATAAATTTTTAACTAAAAAGACTAAAGTAACCATTAATGAAGAATCTCCTAATGGGTTAAAAACTTATGAAAAAGTTCATAAAGAAGATGCAACTATTAATAAAGATGCTTTAAAGGCTATTGGTAAAAAATTAGAAGATTATTATGGTGATGAACTAAAAGAATTAGATCCAGTATTAAAAGTAGATAGAGAACAAGATTCACCTAAAGGTATCGATCCTTATGAAATAGAGGCGTTAGGTTCTGGAATGCAAGGGTTAAAGTATGATGATGAAGGTAGTGAAGTATTTAAATCATTTATGAACCGTATAGAAAAGCTAAATGATACTTCTGAGTATGATAAAGAATTTGGTACTAAAGATGGTTTCGGAGAAACTGATGAAAATGATGATACATTTGAAGTTTTGATGAAAAATGGTGAACTAAAGAAAAAATATAAATATGACGAACCAACAGAATATCAACAAACTCCAAGAGTTAGGGTAACTAAAGGTGTCAATGAATCAAAAAATGAAAAAATGAAAAGATTAAATTTTAAAACTGAATTCACTTCAGTAGAAGAAGTAAAAGAATTAATACCTGAAAACTATAAGGTTGATAATCACACTTTTTTAATGACAGATGGTAACCAAACATTTAAAATGAGATGGGACGAATCATTGAATGAGGCTACAGTATTAAATTTTAGAAATGAAAAATCTATAAATGAGAATGTAGAAAAGATGAAGAAATTATATGATTTCCAATATGGTGATGTTAACACAAAAACTAATGATTATACTGAAGAAACTAAAGTTTTTAAAAACTTAATGGAATCAGTTAAAGATAAAAACTTATTATCGGATTAACCACCCACAAACCACTAATTAAACCTCCATTTATGGGGGTTTTTTTATGCTTTCATTATATTTATATGTAATGGAACTAAATTTTAAAAATATATTATTAGAATCGATTATTGATGAATTAGAAACTTTAACTAGAATGGATAAGGCAGTTCTTAAGTTTATCCACCAATCTATGAGTAAAGAAAAATTTAACCATAGTATTGGTAAAAATACTTATGATATGGAAGCAAGTGATGCATTAAGAATCAATGATTTAATTAATGTTTTTGGGTTAAAAGATTATGACTATGTTTTTAAAATGTGGAATTTTTATAAAAGGTTTGGGGATGTCTTATTTGATGATGAGATATTTGATGACTTTTCATATAGTATAGAAGACTATGATGATGCAACTAAACTTATAATTGCAAAATATTATTTAGATAATCTAGTAGGAAGGGAAATTTATCCGGGATGGACAATAGAAATGATGGAAGATCCAATTACTATGGTTGAAGAGAATTTAATGACTATGCTTGTAACTAATGGTAACTATGAACACATATTTCTATATTTATTAGATTTGAAAGGTAATAAATTGGCGGGTGATATTATTACTCACAATGAAGATGGTTTAGGTGCGTATTTTTCAGAAGATATTAAAGTGTCTAAATATGCAGATATTATTGACACCATTGAAATACCAAACCCAATAAAACGTTTAAATAATTTAAGTGATGAAAGTTTGGAAAAATATTTTAATTTCATTATTGAAAATTTACGAGATGAAATTGAAGAGTGGGATGAAGATATCCGCCACTATTATGAAAATATTAAACCAGAAAGAGAAGGTTAATTCGGACAAACCAATAATAGAACAAAAAAATAGAAATATGTTATTAAAAAAAGGAAGTAAAGGTGATGATGTTAAAGAACTACAAAAATTATTAAATATTACTGTTGATGGTGATTTCGGTCCTGCAACTGAACTAGCAGTAATGAGATTTCAAGCACAAAACGGTTTAAAAACTGATGGTATAGTCGGACCTAAGACATGGAAAAAGATACAAAGTAGAAACAACAGTATAGAAAAAAGTGATGGGTACGTATGGATATTAGATAATGGACATGGAGGTATTATAGACGGTGTATATCAGACACCTGGTAAACGATCACCTAAGTGGGAGGATGGTACACAGTTATTTGAAGGAGAGTTCAATAGGGCAGTTGTAAATAGAATTATTAAGATGTGTGAAAAAGATGGTATTGAGTGTATTAATTTAGTTGATACAGAAAAAGATTTATCATTAAGATGGAGAACTGATAAAGCAAATGACATATACAGAGAAAGACAACAAAGTGATGGTAAGAAATGTATTTATGTTTCAGTACACGCTAATGGATTTAACAAAGAATCCGCACACGGTTGGTCAGTATATACAACTGTAGGTGAAACTAAATCTGATAAAATTGCTCAAATATTACATGAAAAGGCAAAAGTAGAATTCCCAACACATAAAATGAGGGTAGATACAAGAGATGGAGACGCAGATAAAGAATCTAATTTTTGGGTTCTACGTAAAGTAGTTATGCCTTCCATATTATCAGAAAACTTCTTTATGACTAATAGAGAAGAAAGTAAATTACTTTTAAGTGAAGAGGGTAGAGATAGGATTGCAAAAATTCACTACCAAATGATAAAAGAAGTAGAATCTAAAAAAATTATTTAATAATAACTCTTTATTCGAGTAATAATTGGTATTATATTAATATTATATGAATAGTGCAGAGTTTATACAGTACATTACTAAGGAGTTAACAATGGAAGAAATGACATTGTTATATAAAGCAAATAATATAAATTATGATAAATGTAATTTATATTATGAGTTTATTATGACTCTTAATAGAAAAGTTAATAATACTTTTTTAGGTGATGACGTAATAAATAACGAAGAAGATATAAAAAACCATTTTAATTGGTGTTTTAATCATACAATTAAAAATTTTAGTAAAGAGGGTATATTATTTATGGAAACCGATTTATTAAAAGAATATTTTTTTAATTTTTATGTGGAATTATTTTACTACACTCCCACCAAAAAAGATATTTTAGATAAGTTAGATAAATTCCCTAATATGTCTTTTGATTATTATAGGTTAAAAACTAGATCTGATATGGATGTATTATTAGAATTATATAGAATTTTTGAAAAAAGTTTAGATTATAAGTTAAAAATGTAGGTTTTAGTATTTATTTTATAACAAAATAGTTTTATAGTTACATATATGAATAGTAAAATTAAATTTTTAGAAATAGTTTTATCAGATTTAATATCTGAAAGAGATACGTTAGAAATGGATTTAAATTATATTTTAAATAATTCTTTATTTGAAGCCAAAAAGAAAAAGAAAAAATTTGAAAAAGTTTTAGAATCAATAGTTAACGTTAACAATAAAATAAACACTCTCACAGAATACTTAGCACAAATAACTGCTGCTAGTAGTGTTACAAATGAAAGTGTAAACGAAGAAAAATAACAAAAATTAAAATTAAAAAAATGAAAAATTTTGAAACATTAAAAGAATTAGTAGCAAATTTAGAAGAAGATGCAGTAAAATTTTACGAAAAAAATAATAAAGCGGCTGGAACTAGAGTAAGAAAAGGATGTCAAGATATTAAAAATCTTTGTCAAACTATGAGAATAGAAGTTTCTGAATTAAAAAAGTCAGATACTGTAGCAGTATAAAAATAATTAATATGATGATAGACATTCTTAATAAAATATTTTTGTTTTTATTAGTCCTATCTATTCTAAACGTAATAAGAAATTCGTTTTTTTTGATTAGGAGTTTTAAAGATGGTGATAGATTTAAATTAAACAAGCCTTCTTTATTAATTTTAGGAATGTCTATATCATATATAATACTAACATTAATAGAAGGTATAAAAATTTAAAATGATACAAGAAAAATTAAATACTTTAAGACCTTATGTAACAGGATTGAGATTTGTAAAAGATTTAGCCGTTGTTGATTTAGTCTTAAAAGAAGGTTGGAATATGTTTGAGTCTGATAAGGTAGCTTATAAACCTAGTAATAATAACAAAAATTATTTTATGGTTTTCCCTAAAGATCCTAAAGACTCTATAGATGATGTGGTTATACATGTAGAAAATGTTATAAATGTAAACATAGAAAAAGAGAATAAATTAGTTTTACTTAAAGCTAAAATAGAAGAATTAAAGAGGTTATTTACGGATAAAACTTTAAAGGATTTAGAAAGATTAAAATTTGTAATTCCAGAACTTACAGAACCAACCCTAAAAGACATTGAAATACCACAAAGTAGTAGGCACCTAAATAGTAAAGTAGAATTACCTCCTAAAGAGGAAGTTAAAAAAGAATTAGAAAAAGAGGAAAATTAATTCCTCTTTTTTTATACCTCAAAATGTTCTTGTAATGTATGAATTAACCAAGTCGTACCTGAAAAAAAACAAGCGTCAAAAAATATAGAAATATAACAATTATCTAACCCATTCAATGAAAGAGGTGAAAATTGATTATATCCCAATAAATGTACACTAGTAGATATAAAAATACCAATCCAAAAAGGTAAACACATCATACAACTAAACAATTTTCCCCAAAAATCTGGCGAGTATAGATTTAGTTTATCTCTTAAACCTTCAAATATACTCCCATATACTATTATGTTACAAATTCCATAACATACTAAAATACTAATTAAAATACTCATTTTTTATGTTTTTTAAACTATTTATTATATAGTAAAGATAGTGAAAATGAAATTAATTGTCAATAATAATCAGTATAAACGTTTAATACGCCAACAGAATAAAGAAAATAATTTTCTTAATGAATGGGGTGTTTATATAAAAGATAATATAATTAAAAAAATAGAAGATAAAAATCTAAATGAAAATGTAATTTCACTAAATAATCTTAATTTAAAATTAAGTAAACACAAATTTTTTAATTCATTACCAATGGATAACTTAATTTTAAATATTTATAATGAAAGGTTAAATGAAACTATTATTGAATTAGATAATAATACTATGTATTTAGATGAGTCTAATAAAATTAAGGATGTATTTATTAATATTATCCACAATAATAGTAAAAATTTAAATGAAACTATTAATAGTAGTGAAATAGGTATAAAATTGATGAAAATAAAAGAATGGTATGAGACTAAAAATAAGTGAGAGACAATTAAGAAGAATTAAAGAAGACAGTGAATCTTCAGAAACTTTAACTACATTAGCTAATTTATCTGATACTGCAGATAAATTTCAAGATGATTTAGGTGGTAAATATTTACGTAGGTATAGAAAAAACAATAAAAATTCGGTAAAAAGAGTTCAAACTATGTTAACTCTTTTAGGATATGATGTAGGACATTACGGGGATGGTGAACCGGTTATTGACGGTATTTATGGTCCAGACACTGCAGAAGCGGTAAGACACTTTCAAAAAGACACCTTTATTGAACCAATTGAGTGGGATTCAATAGTGGGTCCAAAAACCTATACAGAATTATATGACGATATAGAAGAATTAGGGGACGAACACGCTATGTCAGTAGAAGAGGTGTTATTATTAGGGTTAGATGATGAAAATATTATGGGTGATGATGACGAACCCCACTATAATGACGAAGAAGAGGAAGAAGAAGAGAAAAAAGAATTGGATTGGGATAATGTTGAAGATGGTGACTATGAAATAAGTGATAAAGTAATTAAGTTAGGAAGAGAAGTCGTAGATAAAGCATCAGAAAGACTAGGTGAACCATATGTGTGGGGAGGTGAGTTTGATGGTGTCGGTGGTGATTGTAGTGGTTTGGTAGATTGGACGTTTAGACATGTTGATGGTCTCGATTCACCAGGAAGAGATACTACTTCTACATTAAAAAGAGAAGAAGGTTTTAGAGGGGGTAGAAATAACTATGACGAAGTAAAACCAGGTGATATTTTATTATTTGATGGTAAAAAAGCTAAACATACGGGAATTGTATCTGATGTAAATGGTAACAAAATTAGTATGATTCATTCGGCAGGTACTGGTTGGGATGAAGGTACAAACGATGGAGTTCAAGTAACAAACGATACGTTTAATGATTACAAGTATTTTAGAAATAACTATTTAGGTTATGTTCCTTTAGAGTATTTTATGGTTGACAAAGAAGATATAATGACTTAAATTTATTATTATGAGAAAATACGGAGGAGTTTTATTAATTTGTAAGGAAACAAATAATTTTTTATTATTAAAAAGATGTAAACAGGCTAGTTATCCTAAAACGTGGTCTATAGTATCTGGTGGTATCGAAAGAGGTGAAAAACCATTAGAAGGTATAAAAAGAGAGTTAAAAGAAGAAACCGGTATTAGTGATGATAATATTCGTTATGAATTTTTTGAACATCAAAATCAACTAATTCCCTATTTTGATTTTTACATTGGGTATTGTGATGAAGAATACGAATGTAAATTAGATGATGAAAACATAGATTGGGGTTGGTTTAATATGGAAAAGTTACCTAAACCCTTATTTCCTTCACTTTATTCTTCACTAGTTAGAATTATTTAATTATAATTGTAATATGGATGAAATAGAAAGAGAAAGATTTGGTATTGAGATGGATCGCGAAAAAACCCAACTCAAAAAAGAACAATTTATTCGTGAGATAAAAAATGGTTTAGGAGAACACATCAAAAAAAATGGTAATAAAGTTAAAAAAATTAAGAGAAGTAAGTGGGAAAACTTTTGGTTAAAATTAAAAAAAATATTTTAAAATGAATTTAGAAAAAGTTTTAGAGATTGCCAATGAATGTGTAAGTAATGAAGTAATACCAACTGAAGAACTTACCCTCACATATTTTTTAGATTCTAAAACTCACAGACATTTAGACGAAGAGTTATTTTATAAAACTAATAATAATAACTCCACTTTCAATCACAATAAAGAAATAGAAGTTAATATTGCAGGTGTAACTTTCATTTTTAAACAAAAATAATTTACATTCTCATTTTTTTTAATTAAGTTTAAAAAAAAGTATATGCAAAAATCCGATGATATAAATGACTTTGTTAATTTTATTTTAAATGACGAAGTAAAAGAAAACGAAAAAGAATTAGGTTTAGAACACCCTAGTGTAGAGTACGAAGCTAAAGAAAGAGAAGTAGTAGATAAAGTCTTAGAAGAACGTAGTATCGAAGAGAGATTATCTTACTATACCTGTAAAAGATTTCAAGGCGAAGAAAGAGGTGTTTGTGATAAATTAAATGTATTAGGTAGGTGGTTAAAAGAAAAAGATGGGTTAGATATGCAACCTATTATAGATACCTTATTGTTACCTCGTAAAGATGATAGGGATATGAATCCTAATTTTCAAGAACCTTTAAAGTATTTGTACGAAACTGGTAAATTTAAAGATATAAGTGAAAAAGATGGTTATTACACATCTCAAAGACTATTAAGTTGTGAGTTAGTTAGGGATGAAGAAGGTGAATGGGTATTTGTAAACAAATTAAATACGAGTTGGAGTGATCTTGCAGAACTACTTACTACATTGTTTATGAGGGGTGGTAAAATAGAGGAACTTAAACATATGAATGTTACTGAAATAAAAAACTTTCTTTTAAATTTAAGAAACAGTGGAAACCCAACCAGAAAAAATCCTAAGTCATCACATCTTTATAGATTATTAGAAAAATACTTTACTGTGGATGAATATGACGATTATACGTATAATACTCGAAAGAATACTATCATTGGAGATGAAATAGAAGATTTAACAATTAAGTTATTGGAAAAACAAGGTTTTAAATTACTGTATCACGGTAATAATGGTAACTTTATTGATATGAAGTATGGTATTGATATGATTATGGAGTTAGAAGGTAAGGTTTATTTAATACAAGTTAAAAGTAAGTCTAACGCAGCTAAAATGGCAATGGACTATCCTAATTATAGATATATCGATTTATTTGCTGGTGAAACATCAGATAAGAATGGTATAATGTTATACGACAGAGAATCTATGAAAGAAGGTGAGTTCATCGCCAAAGATATCCTACAAGATAATTTAGATTATCTTATTAATAAGTATTCCAATTAAAGGGATATTTATTAATATATGGATAAAAAATCATTAGACATTATAGTAGAAGAATTCTTTGATACCGGTAAATTGGTATTGAATGAGTATGGTAGTTATAATAACCCTAAAAAGTTACACCCCGAAATAGAAAAAGAGTACAAACAAATAAAATCGGATTATGATTTTATTATTCGTCAGTTAAGATCACATAATGAATTCACAAACATAGACGAAATATATGATAAATTTAAGGAAAGATGGGAAGTGTTAGTTAATAATAAACAACAATTATCGGAGTTTTTAGGTGTAAATAATTTAGAAGATAATTTTATAGAGGACGTATTATTTCTTAGTAATAAATTTGAGGAATTAAAACGTATACATAATAAATTTATAGAAAAAAAAGACAAGACGTGGAGAGATGTCCCCAAAAACTCAAACACATTACAAATCCAATTACAAACCCTATTATCATCCGTTAAAGACTTAGGTGCTGATAATTACGTAGCACAATTTGTACCTGAAGATATTATTAAAATATTAGGTGATAAAATTGAAGAACTTGATGTAGAATTAAAACCCCATGAAACTCCTGTTACCAAAGAAAAAAATAGGAAAAACCAAATAGAACAAGATAATAATAGTGATTTACCATTATTAAGTATAGATACACCCATAGATAGAGATTCAGAAAAACAAAATTTAAAAATATTACAGAACCTCTTGTTGGATAAATATGATCAAGGCGAAGGTTATAAAATAGGGTTAGAAAGAGAAAAAGAAGAAGGAGTATTTTCAGGATTCACTGAATTTTATGTACAACTGTTACAAGCAGATCATAAAATGGAAGAGACTGGAATAGTGAACAGAAGAGTTTGGGATATAATATTGGGGTTGATAACACAAGACGAAACAAATAAATTGGATGTTAGTGGTGTCAGTGATGAATTAAAAAAAATATTATCATTTCAATACGGTAGAGATATTAACAATAAACAAAAATTAAATAAACTCACTTCTTTAGAGTTATTCAATAATTTAGTAAATTTTGGGGTATATAAAATAGAACATAAACGAAGTGATAAAGATATAGAAAGGGATTTAAAAGATATGGCAGATGCCTTCGTTGTTGGGAAAGATTCGACAAGTAAAAATATAACCATAATTAATGAATTAGAAAAAAAATTAAAAGATATAAATGAATTTATTGAGGTCATAAAAACTAAAAGATCAAATAAACCACTAAAAAGTTTATTTAAATACCTACCATATAAAAACGCATTAGAAAAAAAGAAAGAAATAGTTAAGGATATAGAAAAATATAAAAAATTCGAATCTATAATTCGGAGATACATAGGGGGTGGGTCGAATAAATATGATGCCATACAAGAATACTTAGATATTCGAAAAAAAACTGACGAAAGAACTGTAAAAGGTTTATTTGGTGGATTAAAAAAAGTTTTTGATAAAGCGATAGAGATTAAAGATTATAGTTTAGATGGAATTAATACTATATTAACTAAAATTAATAATACTTTGAAAAAAACCTATGAAAGAGACATAACACAAACCACTAAAAATAATAAATCTAAAAAAGCGTTAAGGGCTATAATGGGTAAGGTGGATAATGCAATGGATGTTGAGGATATTCAAGATACATTAGATAACGTTAATACTAAAACATTCCAACACATTAAGTATGAATTAAGTTTTTGTGAATGTCGGAATGATGACGATGAAATGTTAAGACATTATTTTAGAGATTGTGGTAGTAGTATTGGTAATAAATCTAGATTATTACCTAACAATACATTATTAAAAGAGTTAATTGATTCCGATAGCGATTGGGAGGATTGTGTGGATACATTATATGGCGCAATTATAAGAGGGGAGGATAGGAGTATTCAAAAACATGATATTACCGCAAACATAGATGTTTTATTAGATGATGGTGTTATAATTGATAGTGGTTCTACTATAGAGGTAAAGAGGATTAACGATGGTTTAAAAGTGAGAGAAAGTGGGCATATTTTATCTGAATTTCTTTCTCTTTATAAAAATGAGCCCGACAGAACTAACTATCTCATACCCGAAAAATATAATAAGTATAATAAAATAATTGAGGGATTAGTGAATAGATTAAATGATGATGATGGTGGTATAATTAGTGAATTTGATAGTACGAGTGGGATATTCCTTAAAGATTATATGTTTTACCCCAAAGGTACTTATAGACTAGAATGGTCAACAGATAGTGAGAGAGCACAAATTAAAGCTAATATAGAAGAAGGACTAGAAGAAGACGAAAAACGTTTATCGGTTAAGTTTATAATTAATGAAGGAGTAGAAGGACATAAATGGGTAATCGGTAATTGTAATCTTGATGAACCTAATACTATAGAAGAATCAATAACCAACTTTTTCGACACAGGTAATTTTGAATTTTAATTATAAATTACTATATTTACAAAAAATTAAATATTTATAAGTATGGGATGTGATATACATATGTATGTGGAAAAGAAAAATCCAGTTACACATAATTGGGATAAGATGGGAGATGTATTTTTCCAATCTTATGGTGCAAGTCTTATAGTAAGACATTTAGTGACTAATATGGGTATAACTGAGGATGAAGGATGGACTATTTTACAAAAATGGAGAGATGGTGAAGAACCCTCTAATAAATTAGAAGAGTACATTATTGGTAATTATATCCCAAAAAATATGGCAGATGAACATCTACATTGGTATGAGGCAGATCAAAAAGGATTATTTCCATATCCTTATAGTGATCAACCCTATGGTGGTAGGTGTTATAGACTGTTTGGTGCATTGGCAGGTGTAAGAGACACATCAATAGATATGATAGTACCTGATAGAGGGGATTTCTTACCTGATGATGTGAGTGATGAAATAAAAGGTATATCAGATGACTGGGGAATGGACGCTCATTCACATAATTACTTAACATTGAGAGAATTAATGAGTAGTAAGTATTATAAAATGAGTACCAAAGAGTTATATGATATGGGTATAGATGCGTATTTCTTTAAAACTCTAGTACCTGATTTACAGAAATTTGGTAATCCAGATGATATAAGAATAGTATTTTGGTTTGATAATTAATTATGGAGGAAAAAAATAGAATATTAATAATTGGTGTAGATAAAGAAATCCATTCATCAATTACTGAACAATTCGACACCCAAAATTTTGAGTGTGTTGCCGTAATACATGGAAAAGAGGGACTTACAAAAATAAGAGAATCTAGGTTTGATGTTGTAATTTTAGATGAAAAATTAGTGGATATCGAAGGGTTAGACTTAGTTCAAACCATAAGATTAGAGGATAGTAAAACACCTATTATATATATTAGTTTTCACGATCATGAAAACAAAATGTTACAATTATTACGGAATGGTGTAAATGATTACTTAGTAAAACCTTTGTCTTATGAAGAAATAAAATATAAAACCATAAATTATATTAAATTATTTGGTAAAAACGTTAGTAATATGACTACTGATAAAATAGAAATTGGTGATCATAGTATTGACTTTAAATCATTTATTGTCAGTAATGAGGTGGGTGATGAATTTAGATTAACCCAAAGACAAGTTAAATTATTAAAACTTTTAATTAGTAAAAATAATGAAGTTGTGTCTAGAGAAGAAATTTTAGAAAAGATATGGGGGTATGATGTTTACATAAAAACTAGAACAATAGATAATGTTATACTGTCTTTAAGAAAAATATTTGAGAAGGACAAAACCCCTAATACCTTCTTTAAATCTGTAAGAGGGGTGGGTTATAAATTAACTTTTTAAAAAAAATTAAAAAAAAAATTTGACTTTTAAATATATTTGCCCTATATTTGTATCACACTTTTAAAGAACAATATAAAAACAACCAAAATTATGGCTAATTCAATGACTAAATACAGAGAAATGGAGGAAGAAAAAACGCAATTAACCGAAAACGGTATGTCTACAAATAATACTACACTAAATAACTGTGTAGATTTATTTTTCTCTATTGGGGCTATGAGAGGGAAAAATAAAGTTACCTTAATTGAAAAATTTTCCAAAGCATATAGTGAAAACCCATTAGTTGCAACTCGTATCCTTTTTTGGGTAAGAGATGTTAGAGAAGGTGCCGGTGAGAGACAAATCTTTAGAGATGTTATTTCTCACTTAGTAAAACTTTCACCAGATGTTGTTAAAAAGAATGTTCATCTTATTTCTGAATACGGAAGATGGGATGATGTATTTACATTAATTGGTAGTGAGTTAGAAGGTATGGTTATAGACTTAATCGTAACTGCCTTAGGTAACGAAGACGGTTTATGTGCTAAGTGGATGCCTCGTAAAGGTGAAGTATTTAACAAAGTTAGAAGAGCTTTAAAAGTTTCCCCAAAAGAATTAAGAAAAAGATTAGTAGGTTTGACAGATGTAGTAGAAACTAAGATGTGTTCAAATCGATGGAAAGAAATTGACTACTCTAAAATACCTTCATTGGCATCGGCAAGATACCAAAAAGCGTTTTGGAGAAGAGATGAAAAGGGATATAACCAATTTGTAGAAGACCTTAAAGAAGGTAAAACTACAGTTAATAGTGGAGCACTATACCCTTACGATATTTTAAAGACTTTGTATACTGGTGTTGATGAAACAGTTTCTCAAAATCAATGGGATAACTTACCTAACTTTATGGAAGGTAATGAGGATAGAGTTTTACCAATGGTTGATGTTTCAGGTTCAATGAGTTGTTCCGCAGGTAGTAATGATTCACTTACTTGTATGGATGTAGCAATATCATTAGGTATCTATATTTCAGAAAGGAATGAAGGAGCATTTAAAGATAGTTTTTTAACTTTTTCTTCAACACCGAGTTTACAGTACTTAACTGGTGATTCACTAAAAGGTAAATTACAACAGTTAAGAAGTGCACATTGGGGAATGAGTACAAATCTAACGGCAACATTTGATTTATTGTTGAATCAGGCAGTAACTCATAACATTCCTTTAGGGGAAATGCCGACAAAAATATTAATATTATCAGATATGGAATTCGATGCAGCGACAGGAAATCGTTGGGAAGAATCTTCTGATTGGAATCCTACTGCAATGGAGATGATTAAAACAAAATATGAAGAAGCTGGTTATGAAATACCAACAATAGTATTTTGGAATCTTCATTCCAGAGGTAATGATAATTTTCCTGTTAAACAGGATGAGATGAACACCGCTTTAATCTCAGGATTTAGTCCATCAATACTAAAGTCAGTATTGAATGGGGAGAATTTAACTCCTTACTCAGTAATGATGAAAACTGTTGATAGTACTAGATATGAGAATATAACGGTATAGTTCTTTGACATAAAAATGGTATAGAGGAATGGTTTCGGCAAATTAAAAAACTAAAACCAAGATCGAGAAAGTGGGAGTTTGACCCACCACCTTTCAGTAATGGGGGGGAGAAAAAAACAAACACATACAATTCCGCTACCGTTTTTTATATTGGTGTAAAACGAATGGTTTCTGCAAACTCTAACTTAAAACTAGAAAGTAGAACAGAGGTTTTATTATCCCTTTTACCCAAAATTTATAAAGGGATCAACCATAGGTAAGTTTAAACGTGAGATAGTCTCACACTTTAGGTTGTAAAACATACCTCTTGATTTTGTCTCAAGTAAAACAAAGACACTCAGTGGGGCTGAGTTACCAAATCTACCGTAGGGACAGACCCTTCGTTAATGAAATCTGAATCATCATTCCGACACCACATTATTGAAAGAGGATATTTTAATTAGTATCCTCTTTTTTTTTGTTAAAACTTTAGTATATTTAATAATAAAAATATTATGGGAAAATTTGATGAATTGATAAAATCCGAAAAACCTACACTAGTAGATTTTTATGCTACTTGGTGTGGACCCTGTAAAATGATGTCACCATTATTAGAACAAGTTGCATCAGAAATGGGTGACGAAACTAAAATTATAAAAGTGGATATAGATAAGAATCATGATGCGGCAACAAAATATGGTATTAGGAGTGTACCTACACTATTACTATTTAAAGAAGGTAAAATAGTTTGGAGACAAAGTGGTTTACCACCTAAAAATTTAATAACAGAATCTATAAAAAAGTTTATCTAAACATTTACAGTATCAAAAAAAATAACTAATATTATACTATAATAATAAAAAAGTATAAATATATGTAATGAAAATAGTAACTAAAAATTATTCACTTAAAAACGGAAAGAGATCGTATTTAGTGTATTTGAAAGATCAAAATGATAACTCCTTAGAATGTTATGACATTTATGGTGATGAAGAAAGGTTGAGAAAAGAAGAAGAGTTAAGTGAAAAATATGAAATTGATACGATCAATATTAGTTACGTTTCATTAGAAAAGTTTAAAGAAGACGAAGATCCTGTAGAAAAACCATTATTTTTAGTATTTTATTTAAGTAAAGATTTATTCACTAATAAAGAATTAGTTGCCGCATATGGGGAAAATGTTAAAAAATATTTAGATGAAAAAGGAGACAATGTAAGATTATTTTTTATGCCGACAGACGGTGAAGAAAAAATAGTGTGTATTAATCCTTTATATATTAACACTAAAGATGAGTATAATAAAATAGATTCTTTAATTAAAGAATTAGAAAACCAATTGGTTTAAGGTCTGGTTTTAGTCCTATATAACTTAAACTCATCCCATCCAGTTTTATCTTTAATAAGTTTATATGTTTCTTTTTTATTTTTACTTATTTTTCCGGTAAACATTATATTATTTAAATTATTATTTTCATAAAAATCTTGTAATAAATAATATAATTTTTCACAATCTTTTTGACATTTACATAGTATTATATCAAAGTCGTTGTTTTGATGTATGAGTAATTTGTTATTTATGTAGTTTACTTGTTTAATAGTTAAACCTTTTTCTTTCTTCATTAAAATAGATTTAATTATTTCTATAGTAGTTAATCTTTTGTTTGAGTTAAAGACAGTAAATCTTTCCTCAAAATAGTAATCACATTTTTCAATCATAGTCCATCTTTTATTTTTATCTATAATCTCAATATTCCTACCCATACTGTCTCTTGTAGTATATATTTTATCGTTTTTTTCCCATTCTTTAACTAATATAAGTTCATAATGTACTGGTTTCACTTTTTTATAGGCAATATGATCTCTACTAAATAATACTTTATTAGTATCTTTATATTTAAAATATTTTTTACGTGCAAATGATAAATCACTACCTTTAAATAATATTTTTTTCTTTTTATTATTACTAGTTATAATAATTTTATACTGCATTTCTTTATTTTTATTAAAATAAGTGTTATTATTTATAAATAAATAATATATAATGACAAAAGATTATTATAAAGTTTTAGGAGTTGATAAAAATGTTGATGACTCAACACTCAAAAAAGCTTATAGGAAACTATCTAAAAAGTATCATCCAGACGTAAATAATGAGCCTGCGGCGGAAGAAAAATTTAAAGAAGTAGCAGAAGCGTATGATGTTTTATCAGATTCTCAAAAAAGACAAAACTATGATACATATGGCACACCTGATGGTAGAGGGGGTAACCCATTTGGTGGTGGGTTTGATATGGGTGATATCTTTAGTTCTTTTTTCGGTGAAGAGGGAAATCCATTTGGTGGTAGATCTCAAAGACCAAAAAGATTTAAAGGGACAGATATTAGAGTTAATATGAAATTATCTTTAGAAGATATCCATAGTGGTATATATAAGAAGATAAAATATAAAAGGAATGATTCATGTAATGATTGTAATTCTCAAGGGGGTGAGACATCGACATGTAACGCATGTAGAGGTACAGGACAAGTGGTTAGAATTACTAGTACCCCATTTGGAAAAATTCAAAATACGACTATTTGTCCAAAATGTAATGGTGAGGGTAGTGTTATAGTAAAACCTTGTAAAAAATGTAATGGATTAGGTGTCAAATTAAAAGAGGAAACCATAGATTTTGAAATCCCTAAAGGTGTTATGGATGGTGAATATATTACCATACGTGGTAAAGGCAACTCAATTAAGAGGGGGGTTAGTGGTGATTTGATTATTAATATGGTAGAAATACCTCATAATGTTTTTAAAAGAAATAATCAAGATATACACCAAAGAATTAAGTTATCATATAAAGACTTAGTTTTGGGTTGTTCTCCAGAATTAGAAACTTTAGACGGTAAAATAAGAATTACCATTAAAGAAGGAACAGATGTTGGGCATATACTTAGAGTACCTAAAAAGGGTTTGGAGAGAGCTGGTAACATAGGAGATATGATGGTAGAAGTTTGGGTAGACATCCCTAAAGAAATAAGTAAAGAAGATAAAATAATAATTGAGTCTTTAAATATTTGATTTTGTAGAATAAAAAGATTAAATTAGTAAAAAAATATATTAATTATGGCAAAATTTCAAGAAGTATACGAAGAAACGAAAGAGGTGTTTAATACACACATAAATAATAGTGGGATACCTGGATTCGTTAATATTAAGATTCTATCAAACGAATCTTTAAAAGATTGTTTTGGGCAAGTGACAAAAGCACAAGATATAGTTAAGTTTATGACTGACTACGATGTGATAATTCAAATCAATGAACCTATATTCGATCAGTTAGAAAATAAACAAAAAGAGTATGTAGTAAAAGATTTATTGGCTCAGATAGTATATAGTTTAGAATCTGATAAATTATCTATAACTAAACCTGACATTACTACATTTAGCGGTGTTTTAAGACAATATAGTATTGA